>JAABUZ0100000567.1_pt1 | contig 88577 bp, 79 predicted proteins | sample 5562091 | NCBI WGS metagenome assembly JAABUZ01 (sample SAMN12813069, study PRJNA571459) | rock metagenome | isolation source: Antarctica rocks | place: Antarctica: Victoria Land, Linnaeus Terrace sud | collected 2015-12-21
CGCATGATGAAGTACCGCTGGCTGGCTCCTGAAGCGTATGCTGACTTCCAAACGCTCTGCCAGAGCGTCACGGACATACTGGCTCAGGTGGGGACAAAATACCAACTTTCTTTTGCCTGACTACTTAACAGCCCTGAAAAGGCAAGGATGAACTATGGCGTACAAAGATTACCGCGACATCATTCGCCAAATGGAACAGGAAATGCAGCAGCTCACCGATGAAGCCTTTCGGGGCTTCTTTGATGTGCCTGTCGGCGGCACGGGACGCTTTTGGCAGCCGCCCATTGATGTCCACGAAACCCAGGGCCACATCATCGTCAAGATGGAGATGGCGGGCGCGCGCGCCGACGACCTGCAAGTGTCGCTGTCGCCGGACGACCGCATCCTCACCATCAGCGGCGTGCGGGGCGAAGACCACGCAGACCGGGCCGGGCGCGAAGTTTGCCACCAGTTGGAGATTTATGTCGGGCCGTTCGAGCGCAGTATCGCCCTGCCCGCGACGCCTCTGCTGCGCGACAAAATCACCGCCACATACAAAGACGGCTTTCTGCGCATCGCCCTGCCCAAGAGGGTCATGCCGCCCAAGCCTGAGCGCCGCATTATTCCCATCACGAACGGCGCGGACATCACGCTCACACTCAGAGAGGACGAACTTTAATGTCCGATACCCATAACAACAACGAAAACGAGACGGTCGCGGAGGATAGCGCGCAGCCTCAAGCCCTATCTCTCGACGACCAATCCACCGAACAGATCGTCAATCAAATCAACACGGGCGAGAGCCACCTGACTATCCCGGAAGAGCTGAGCCTGCTGCCCCTGCGCGACACGGTCATCTTCCCGGTCTTAGTCGCCCCCATTTCCGTGGGGCGCGAAAACAGCATCAAACTCGTGGACGATGCCGTGTCCGGGGGCAGCCGCATCCTGGGCGTGGTCGCCATGCGCGACCCATCTGTGGAGCATGCCCGCGCGGCTGACATCTACCCAGTCGGGGTCGCCGTGGTCGTGCGCATGATGGCGAAAGTTGAAGGCGGCATCCGCATGGTGGTGCAGGGGACAGCCCGCATCCAGGTAGAGCAAATACTTTCTGAAGAGCCGTTTCTGCGGGCGCGCGTCAAAGTGCTGGAAACCCCAGACGTATTGGAAGCCGACAAGGTGGAAGTGGAAGCCCTCAAGCGCACCATCGCCGACAGCTTCCGCAAGATAGTGTCTTTGTCCGACCAACTGCCCGATGAGCTGGCGGGCCTCTCGTCATCTATCGACAATCCGGGCGTGCTGGCCGACCTGGTCGCCGCGCACATGCCTGTGTCCACCGAAGACAAGCAAAGCGTGCTGGAGACCCTGGGCCTCAAAGAGCGCATGACGCGCCTGGTGGAGCTGATGACCCGCGAGCTGCAAGTGCTGGAAGTCGGCGCAAAATTGCAGTCGCAGGTGTCGTCGGAAATCAACAAGACCCAGCGCGACTACTATCTGCGCGAGCAGATGAAGGCTATCCAAAAGGAGCTGGGCGAAGGCGACGAGCGCGGCGAGGAGATGGACGAGCTGCGCCGCCGGATCGACGAGGCGCATATGCCCGCCGATGCCCTCAAGGCCGCAAACAACGAGCTGGACCGATTGCAGCGCATGTCGCCGGGTGCGCCCGAATACACGGTCGCCCGCACCTATGTGGAAACACTGGCCGCCCTGCCGTGGGACAGTTCGACGCCGGACAATTTAGACATTCCCAGTGTCAAAGCGATCCTGGACGAAGACCATTTCGGCCTGGAACGAGTAAAAGACAGAGTGTTGGAATACTTATCGGTGCGCAAGTTCAAGCCCGAAGGCGACCTGCGCCAGCCCATCCTGTGCCTGGTCGGGCCGCCCGGCGTGGGCAAAACCAGCCTCGCAAAGTCCATTGCGCGGGCCATGGGCAAGAAGTTCGTGCGCGTCTCGCTGGGCGGCGCGCATGACGAAAGCGAGATCCGTGGGCATCGGCGCACCTATATCGGGGCCATGCCGGGGCAGGTCATTCAAGGCATCAAGCGTGCGGAGTCGAACAACCCTGTCTTTATCTTAGATGAGATCGACAAAATCGGCGCGGACTACCGGGGCGACCCGTCGTCAGCCCTGCTGGAAGTGCTGGACCCGGAGCAGAACAGCACGTTCCGCGACAACTATCTGGATGTGAACTTCGACTTAAGCAAAGTGTTGTTTATGACAACAGCCAACATGCTCGACACCATCCAGCCCGCCCTGCGCGACCGCATGGAGATTATCGAGATCGCGGGCTACACCGAGGAAGAAAAAGCGCAGATCGCCATCCGCCATCTTGTGCCCAAGCAGATCGACGAGCACGGCCTGACAATGGAGCAGTTGCACTGGACGGATGACGGTGTCCGCGCCGTGATACGCGGCTACACGCGCGAAGCCGGAGTGCGTTCATTGGAGCGGCAGATCGCCGCCGTGTGCCGCAAAGCCACGCGCCAGTTCGCCGAAGGGCATCTGGACCCGATTACGGTCACGCCCGAACAAGTGACCGAGTATCTGGGCGCACCGCGCTTTGAATACGAGGAAGTGGCCGAGCGCACCGAAGATCCAGGCGTGGTCACGGGGTTGGTGTGGACACCCGTCGGCGGCGATGTGGTCTTTATCGAAGCCAGCCAAATGGAGGGCGGCAAGTCGCTGCAACTCACCGGCCAACTGGGGGATGTGATGAAAGAAAGCGCCATGACCGCCCTGTCGTACGTGCGCGCCCACGCCAAAGACCTGCATATCGCGCCGGACTTCTACGAAAAGCACGACCTGCATATCCATGTTCCCGCCGGGGCCGTCCCTAAAGACGGGCCGTCGGCAGGCGTCACCATGACCGCGGCGATTGCGAGCCTTGTTTCAGGACGGCCCATCAAGCCCGCGCTTGCCATGACCGGCGAAGTGACATTATCGGGGAAAGTGCTGCCCGTCGGCGGCATCAAGGAAAAGATACTCGCCGCACGCCGGGCCGGGATCAAGACCGTCATCCTGCCCGCCCGCAACAAGAAGGACTTGCTGGAAGACATCCCAGAAGACCTGCGCCGGGACATGTCCTTTATCTTCGCCTCGCACGTGGGCGAGGTGCTGGATGCCGCCCTGATGCCGGTCGGCGCGCCAAAAGCCGGGCGCACGAACCATGTCAAGGTGAAGACACTGGAAAGCGCCCCGCCCTCCATTGACCAGGTCGGCGGCAGCGTACCCAGCAATGCCTAGCGTCTCAAAAGGCCAAAGCCCCCGTCTAATTTGGACGGGGGCTTTTTTGCGTCTGGCTTCTGCTCGCCAGGTACACTCTTCGCATGTCAACACTCTGGGTGCGGCGTTTGGGATTTGGATTATTGTGGGCGGCGTTTGCCTGGTATGCGCTGCGCCTTGCGCCGCCGGACACGGGGCAGGATACGACATTTGGACAATTGATGACCGGGCGCGGCCCAGCCCGCAACCCGGCCATCTTTGCGGCGTTTAACCTCTTGGGCATCGTTCCCCTGATGTACTGGGGATTGATGCTGCCCGACGCACGCGGGCAGCGCGTGTGGGCGTGGCCGTTCGCGCTGGGCATGATGGCTCTCGGCTCGTTTGCCTTGCTGCCGTATCTTGTTTTGCGGCGTCCATATTCGGCGCCTGTTTCCGCTGCCCCTTCCCCGGTCGCTCGCTGGTTTGGCGGGCGGCCTTTCGGCGTGTTTGTCGCCCTGGCCCTGATGGGCTTCCTGGTGTACGGCATTGGGCGCGGGGACTTTGCGGATTATGCGCACTGGTTCCGTATAAGCCAACTGGTCAACACATTCACCATAGACTTTGTCATCTTGGTTTTGCTGTTCCCGGCCCTGCTGCGCGATGACTTCGCGCGGCGCGGCGTGAGCGAAGAAGCGCCGCTGGCCCGGATTGCGCTGGCCCTGCCCCTGCTTGGCCCCGCCCTGTATCTTGCGCTCCGGCCCGTGGAAACGTCTGTCCCCCACCCTGCGTGATAAGCTCTTTTAAGGCGCTGGTGTGCCCGACGCCGGGGCCGCGGGTGCGGCCGGCGTGGCGGGAGAACCCGGTACGGGAGCAGTCGGCATGGTGGGCGAGCCGGGCACGGGTGCGGTCGGCATGGCTGTGGATGGGGCGACGGGGACAGAAGGCGTCACGCTCGGCACGGGTGGGGCTGTGGATGGCGTCACGCTCGGCACGGATGGGGCGGCAGGCGTCGTATTGCCTGGCGCTGCCACAACAGCGGGTGGGACGACAACCGGGGCTTGCACGGGCGGCGTGGCTGCTCCATTGACGACGGCGGGCAGGGCGTTGGGGTCGGAAAAGCCAAGGGCGGCGCGGATATGGGCGGCCCATTGGGCGGCGAGCTTGGCGGGGGTTGTGCCCGCGAACTTGGCTTCGGCGGGGTCGACAGTGACAAAGGGCGTTTGGGCGACTTGAAGGGTGACCGCGCCCATGGCTTTGGATTTGGGATTCGGCGCGCTCGACACGGTCTGGACATGGATGCCGTCTGGCCCTTGCGCTTCGGGTTTGCCCGCGAGCCGCTCCAAACGAGCCGACAGGGCATCGGCGCGCTCCTGAGCGGTCAGGCCGCCGGTTTGCGGGCCATGCAGGGTCAAGATGGGCTTGCCTCTGAGTACGACAAACCCTTTGTTGCCGCCCACCTTGGCAAAGTCTCCAGTGACCAGCAGCGGCGGATTGGCGGGCACTTTGGGTTCGGGGGCGTTGGAAGGGCGATAATTGACCCTGGGCAGGATTTGCTGAAAGCGTTTGGCCCACTGGGTCGCCACGACCAGAGGTTTTTCGCCTGGCGTGCCGGCGGCTTTGACCGTGGCGGCGTCCACGGTAATCAAGCGTCGCCCCAGGGCATAAATGACCGGCGCGCCTTTGGCGGGCGTGTAGACCACTACGTCCGCAGGCCGGATGTTGGGCGTGCCCAAAACATTGGCAAGCCGCCCTTCCACGGTGCTGACCCGCTGCTGAGGCGTCATGCCCCCCGCCGAGGCCCGCAGGCGCAGGACGACTTCATTGCCCAATGTCAGGTCGGCGGGCGGAGCATCGGCGGGCGCTGCCACCGATGCATCCGGGGCAGGCGCGCCATCGGGGGGGGCGGCCAGGCCCGGCAGTGCGAGCCACACCAGGGCGGCGGCGATGCCGATAGGGCAAATTGCTAAGTGCTTCATGGTTCTTCTTTCCGCAAGTATGTGCGCGCGTTTCCGCAAGTATGTGCGCGCGGTGCGCCTGCGTGTTTGGCGTCGTCAGCGTTCTGTTTGTTCCCGTAAGATGCCGCCCTTGCTCCAAATTTGGGGAGCAAGATCAAGAATAGGCCCGGCCAGCTTCCTTTGCGGCACCCCAGCGTTCCAGGCACACCCATGCGTGATTGCGGCGAGGGGGTCTTTTATCTGCCATTCTCGTGGTACACTGACGCAGCACTTGATTGTTCCACTTTCGTCCCCTGGTTACCCCATGAAAAAAATTACCCCGTCTCGCCTGCTGCTTTCTTTGTGTGTTTTGCTGCTGACGCCCAATTTTGCCCGTGCCGACTCGCCCGCGCGCAAAGCGTCCAATTTCGCCTCGGGCGCGGGCAACATTCTGTATCTGGCCGCAGGGGTCGGCCTGCCCCTGCTGTCCGACGGCAAGGATGGACGCAACCATGCCCTGCGCGCCGCCGATAGTTTGGGCACGAGCGTCCTTCTCACCGAGGGCCTCAAAGCCCTCGTTCGGGAAAAGCGCCCCGACTCCAACGCCCACGACTCGTTTCCCTCCGGCCATGCCACGGCGGCGTTTGCTGTTGCCACGGCGGAAAGCAGCTTTCACCCCAAGCAGGCCCCGTTGTGGTTTTTAGGGGCGACTTTGATCAGCTACTCGCGCGTACGCCTGCACCGGCACACGGTCGGCGATGTTGTCGCCGGGGCCGCGATTGGCTACGGCGTCACGCGTCTGGAATTGTCCGCCCCGCGCGGCCTGATTTTGTCGCCTTTCATCACGCGCGATGCACGGGGCAAAAACGAGATGGGCCTGACATTCACCCACGGCTTGTAAGAATTCTCACAGCAAAAGGCCGGTCAAGATTATTCTTAACCGGCCTTTTTGCGTGGCGGAGCGTGAGAGATTCGAACTCTCGCAGGGGACAAGCCCCTCTACAGGTTTAGCAAACCCGCCTCTTCAGCCAACTTGAGTAACGCTCCACGGGTGAATGTGGGGAAGCGCATCGTCCGCCGCTCTATTTTAGCATACCTCCCATAAAAAAGCAACAGCAATGTGCGGGCTTTCGCGGCGCGCGCGGCTTGCGAGAGTGTTGCCCGCGCGTTTCACAGGCGTACCTAAAGCTTTGCAACGACGGAACAAACCCTTCCGTCGTTGCGAAGCGGGGGGTGCGGGCTATGAAAGCCTTGAGGCGGGCTATGAAAGCCTTGAGGCGGGCTATGAAAGCCTTGAGCAAGTAAGCGCAGCGGTTGTGCAATGGCATTGTATCGTGCCGGGGAAGAGCAGAAGACAAACAACCTGCCGGCAGGGATAAGGTCATGCCCTCCTAGACATGAAACAATCAGCAGTGCTTGACCCAGTATCCGCAGGCTGTTTTTCGGACATCCAAAGGACATGGGTTCGTCATACGCCAGGGGTTGTTTGCCCTTGTGCACTTTCTGCTTTCGCACTCCTTATTCGCTGTTCCTACTGTGTTTCGGCCTTGGACATGCCTTGCTTCGGCTTGGCAGGGAAATGCCTTCACCCCAGCAAGTTTGCGGCGGCCGGGGTGTGCCGGGGCAGGAATTGGCAGGAGGCCCGTCAAATAGGCAGCAAAGGACACAAAACAACATGGCCCGCCTCGCCGCTTTTCCCCGTCCATTGCCCGCCGTGCCCGGCCCGATTGAAGACGTACATAAATTGCGCTACATCGATGTGGCGCGTGGGGTGGCGATTATACTTGTCGTGTTCGACCACACAAGTCAGCACCTGAGCGGCTTGAACTCCTGGCTGGAAGATGCCGCTCGTATGGGGCAAATGGGGGTTCAGCTCTTTTTTGTGGCAAGTGCACTCACGCTGTGCCTGTCGGCGGCAGAGCGCGGCCTTGCGACGAAGGCACAGGTTCGCAATTTCTACATCCGCCGCTTTTTCCGCATCGCGCCTTTGTACTATATGGGGATCGCGTTTTACAATGCGCGCGGCTTTGGGCATCTGCCCGCGACGACGCCAGGCGGCGACCCTGGCCTGCATGGGAGGCTGCTGGCGAGTGTTCTCTTTGTGCATAACCTAATCCCATCCGCCACTGAGCGAGTTATGCCGGGGGGATGGTCGATCAGCGCAGAAATGCTTTTTTATGTCGCCTTTCCACTTTTGTTTCGGGTGGTGACTGGACAGCGGCGGGCGGCTGTATTTTTCGCCTTATCTTTGGGGTTTGCACTTGCTTTTCAGAGTGTGATGTGTATCCTTGCGGGGCAGCCTATTTTTGTGCCGAATGCTTCCTTCGCTTATTTCCTGGTTATCAACCACTTGCCTGTTTTTGCTTGCGGGTTTCTGCTTGCTTATACATCTGCCTCGCGAAAGCCTGGTTTGGATTTTGTGACGGCATTCGCTTTGTTGCTGACAATGGCGTGGTTCTTTTGCCACAGCAAGTTTGGGCTGGCGTTTGTCCTGGTGCCTGCCTTGGCAGGGCTGGGGTTCCTGTTTTTTGTTCGGGTGCTGGCGACACTGCGGCTCAACAGCATTTGGGCTAAAGCGGCGGCGGAACTGGGGAAGAAAAGCTTCAGCATCTATGTCATTCACTTTTTCTTTGCGTGGGAGTGTTCTCATGTATGGGCGCAATATTTAGCGCGGCATCAGGTAGGCCCGAATAGGCAGCTTGGCCTGCTGTTCGTAGCTTCGCTTTTGGCCTCTTACGCTGCCGCCTGTGTTTTGGAGCCGCTCGTGGAGGTTCGTGGCGTGCGTCTGGGGAAAATGCTGATTGCGCGCCTGTCTCGCGTCGCCGCCCCTGGCGCTTAACGTGCCTCATAGCCCGCCCCCCTCCCCCCAGGCGCGGCTTGCGCAGGCGGCCCTTCTTTGTTTCCCCGGCCTTTTTAAGGCAGACCGACGACGGAACGGTTTGTTCCGTCGTTGCAAAGCTTTAGGCACGAAGGGAAAACACCAGGGAAACGCCGCTGGTTATCCGAAAGTCGGCGCTGTCTGCACGGTGTTGTGTGCTAGGGAAATTCGCGGCGGATGCTGGGGGCGTCGTTGTCCCGGCTGCGGATCGCCTCGATGCGGTGGGCCAGCGAGGGATGGCTGCTGAGAAGCTCGTCGCTGCGCTTGAGCTGGTGCGGGGTGGCATTGAGCGTGTGCAGCTTGGTCAGGGTCGCGATAACCAGGGCCGGATCGCCGGTGGCCTGGACAGCGAACCGGTCGGCCTCGGCTTCGCGCTGCCGACGGCCCCGTCCCAAAATCAAGTTTATCACTAGAGGCAGGACAAACACGCTGATGATCGGCCCGCTGAGCACGATGTAAGCCGAGTCGGAAAGGTGACGCTGCGCGGCGTGGAGGCCGAACCAGCGAAGCGCCCAAAATGCGGCCAGGACGAGCAGGCTGAGAAGAAAGGTGCGCCGGACATGGCCGCCCCGCAGGTGCCCGACCTCGTGGGCAATGACCACGCGCACCTCGCCCGGCTCCATCTTGCGCAGCAGGCCCGCCGTCAGCCCGACCGTGCCGAACAGGGACGCGTAGGCGTTGACCGACGGGGATTGGACACGGACGACATGCCTGACCCGGACACCCGCGCGCGCCGCAACTTCATCCACCATGACGTGCCAGATGTCGCCGGGCGGCAGGTTCGTGCGCGTCGCGCGGAGGGTCAGCCGCCCGCCAACGACAAGCGCGACCGCCATAATGCCGAGCATGACAAACGGCACAAAGCGCAGCCAGGGCAGATGCGTCATCGTGCCGTTGAACAGCAGGATCGGCAGGACCATCATGGGGATTACCATCGCAACCATGACGCCAGCAAACCAGCGCTGTGTCCAGGCAGGCGGAGCATCGAGGTCGGCGGCTTCCACTGACAGCGGCTCGCCCATGCGCCGCGCCCGCCGCCGCTCCACAAGGGTGCAGGCCAGCGAGGACAAACCCAGCACACCCACCATCGTAAGCGGGAAAAAGAGTATCGTCTGCGGCTTGGGGTCGAACGGAAGCGAGTATATCACCCCCGTCATCAGTCGATGCACGTTGCCGAACAGCGAAAGCAGGACAAAGGAGAGCGGCAGCAGGGACGTGACCAGCGCGACAGGCTTCCGCTTGTTGTAGCGCTGCTGGACTTCGTCGGGAGTGGGCACGGCGGCAGGTTTGCCTTGCCGTTCCGCGCGCTGCTTCGCCATGCGCCAGGGAGACAGCGCCATGCTGATGAGAGTAAACAGCAGAAATCCCGCAAGGCCAAGGGCGACCCAGGGGGCATACCAGGGGATGGCGGCGGCGAAATGCAGGTGCGCGCCGCTTGGCACCTCGCCCAGTCCGAAGAACGCGGCGTCGCCCAACAGCCGCATTTGGGCGGGGTTCAGGGTCGTAAGCCGGGCGGTATCGGCATCATCTCCGCGCACAAACAAGACAATAGGACGGGGAAGTGACGATGCGTTGAGGGCGGCAGCGAGGGCAGACAGGTCCAGATCGGAGGCGGTATGCTTTGCGTCGGGCCGGACAAGATACTTGTTCAGCTCAATATCAGTCGTGACCGACTTGGTGCCGTCAAAGAGAATGTAATCGGCCTGGGGGCGTCCAATCTTGACGGCGATCCGCCGCGCTTCGGCCAGCAAGCGGCGCTGGCTAAAAGACGGCCCCGTCATCAAGACAACATCGGCATTGCGCAGGTCAAATGTGATGTGTACCTGCGTGCCGGGACCGCCGTCGGTGATATGGGGCCAGTCGGCACGGCCGAGCTTATCGGCGGCGGTGTTGGCGTGGCGTCGGGTGGAAGCAAAGCTTGTGCGCCGGCGACGCACGTTCTGGGCCGAAGCGGGCGGTGCACTGTGCCACAGTACGAGGGTGAAACAGAGGGTAAAAAGAAACAGCGGGCAGCGGCAGCGGGAACGCATGGAAGCCTCCTGGAATGAGGCAATGCCGGGCAGACCCCATACAGCAGGCGAGCGCCATGGCCTCGGGAACGACTGGTTTCTTGCCCATTGTATCAAAGGTCTGCCTGCTTGTCAATTGTTTTTGCGAAACTTGAACAAGCATTGCTCGCCCTGAATAAGACAGCGAAACAATCGCCGCGCAAAAAGGGGAATAAGCGGTGCCGCACGGCGGCTTTTCAGGCGGCCTGGAGCGTGCAATGTTCCGGGAGGAGGGTTTCGTGCGCCATCAGGCACAGAAAGGCATCCACGACCTGCGGGTCAAAATGGGTACCGGAAAGACCGCGAATGTGCTCGCAGACGCGAGCGGGCGGCCAGCCCGCGCGGTAGGGACGGTCAGAGCACATGGCATCCCAAACATCCACCACGGCGAAAACCCGGGCCGCGAAGGGGATTTGTTCGCCGGCCAGCCCTTGCGGATAACCTGTCCCGTCCCACTTTTCATGGTGGCAGTAGGGAATGTCAAGGGCGGGGTGCAGAAACTCGATGGGGGACAGCAGCTCGTAGGCGGCGGACGGGTGGCGGCGCATGATAGCCCATTCATCGTCTGAAAGCGGGCCGGGCTTGAGAAGAATGCCGTCGGGAACCCCCATTTTGCCGATGTCGTGCAAAAGTGCGCCCCGGCGAACGGAAAGCAGGCGCTCGGCGGGCAGTCCCAGCGCGCACGCCAGGCGCAGGGTCAGGTCGGTGACACGACGGCAGTGACCATCAGTTTCCTTGTCACGCAAGTCCAGGGCACGGCTCCAGCCTTCAATGGTGGCATCGTAGGCATGGGTCAGCTCGACATTGAGGTCAACAATCTGATGCTCCGCCCGCCGCCGCTCCCAGTTTTCCTGGTGCAGGGCGGCGTTGGCTTGGGCAAGGTCGGCTGTGCGTCCCTGCACCCGCGCTTCCAGTTCTTGGTGAGAGCGTTCCAGGGCTTCCTGAATGAGTTTGCGCTCGGTGACATCTTCTACGGAGCCTTCATACCACAGCGCTGTGCCGTCCGGGCCGCGCACAACACGTGCGTTTTCGCGCACAAAGATCGCCTGCCCATCACAGCGCTTCCATTCGGCTTCCATGCCGTGCAGCGTGCCCGCCGCTTCCAATCGCGCCTTGAAGTCCTGCCGCGCATAGGCGGTTCCCATGCCTTCCGCTTCCAGGTTGCGCGTGGCAAGAGCGTCAAAGCTGTCATAGCCGAGCATGTCCAGCAGGGCGGGGTTGGCAAGCAAGATCTGGCCGTCAGGCGTGGTACGATACATGCCGTGCGTGGCATATTCAAACGCCAGACGGTACTGCTCTTCCCGGTCGTGCAGGGTGTGCGCCGTGCGCAAGCCGCGCATTGAAACCAGTGTCGCCAAAATGCCGCCGCCGCAGATTGTGATGCCCTGCGACTGCCAAAAAGTGATGTGGGGAAACAATGTATCTTTGGCTATCTGAAATGTGCTGATGACCAGCAGCCAAAAAAGCAGCGTGCGCAAAGGCGCACGGAGGCTTGCAGGCAGCGAAAGGGCGGCATTCGGGGGCGGGCATGACGGCGGCAGTTGCATGTCCCTATCAGTGTCGGCAGAAGCCGCCGGTTTCTCAAGGCTTATCGCATGTCAGGTATAATTGCGAACATGGACTCTTCTCTTTTGCAAGGCTTGAATGATGCGCAGCGGCAGGCTGTGCTGCATGAACACGGCCCGGTCTTGATCTTCGCGGGTGCCGGGTCGGGCAAGACCAATGCTCTGACCAAACGCATCGCGTATCTGATGCAGGAGCGCTTTGTGCGCCCGTATAACATTCTGGCCGTCACCTTTACCAACAAGGCGGCCAAGGAGATGAAGGAGCGCATCGCCCGGCTGGTGGGCGACGCGGCCATGCGCGACCTGTGGGCGGGCACGTTCCATTCCCTGTGCGCGCGCTGCCTGCGCGAGCGCGGACAACTGATTGGCCTGGACAAGAACTTCGTCATTTACGACGATGGCGACCAGTTGTCCCTCGTCAAGGAAACCGTGCGCGAGCTGGATTTAGATGAGAAACAATTCGCTCCCCGCGCCGTGCTGTCGCAGATTTCCAAGGCCAAGGAAACCCTGCAAACCCCCAAAGACATCCTGGACGACTTCAGCGCATCGCCGTTTGAGCGGGCGGTCGGCAAGGCGTACCAGAAGTATCAAGAAAAGCTGACGCTGTCTAATGCGCTGGACTTTGACGATTTGATTATGAAGACCGTGCAATTGCTGCGCGAAAGCGAGGCGGCGCGGGAGCATTATCAGCGTCGGTTCCAGTATGTGCATTGCGACGAGTTCCAGGATGTCAACGGCAGTCAGTATGAGTTATTGAAGCTGTTCGCGGGCCAGTGGAAGAACATCTGCGTGGTGGGCGACGACGACCAATGCGTCGTGGAAGGCACGCCCATTCTGACGCCGTCGGGCTATGTGCCCGTAGAGCAGGTGCGCGAAGGCGATACGGTGCTGGCGGCTTGCGGCGGCGGCTATCTTGCTCCTGCGGTTGTGGAAAAAGTGATGGTGAACGACTACGCCGGGCCGGTACGCCATATCCAGACAGAGTACGCGGGAGAGGTGCGTGTCACGCCTAACCATGTCATGTTTGCCAACGCGCCTTATGGCACAAGAGTTCAGTCTAAGTCAGCCGTTGGCCTACGCATGTTTATAGACCATATGCTGTGGAAGAACGTCCGGGACGGCAAGGCGTTGCCGAGCTTTGAGGTCAGTGCAGGCCGATGGCGAGACCCCGACCGTATTGAAGCCAGGTTCAGCAGCTATGATGACGCATGGGATTATGCAAAGAAACTGCAAAGCCGTATGGGCATTGCATCCGTTCGCATGACAGCACGGCTCGCTGATGATTACAACACGCAGCACGCTCAACACTTAACAGAGAAGTACCAAATACCTGTTGTCACAGAACCCCAAATTATAGACTTCACCCCCACCCGATGCGTCGCCGAGAGCGACATTGCCAGCATCACCGACGAGGAATACACGGGCAAGACTTACGACCTCAGCGTGGCAAACCTGCGCAACTATGTCGCGGGCGGCATCGTCGTCCACAACTCCATCTACGCCTTTCGCGGGGCCAACGTCCAGATTATTCTCAACTTTGAAGAGGACTTCCCCGATGCCACCATCATCAAATTAGAGCAGAACTACCGTTCTACCAAGACTATCCTCGATGCCGCCTACCATGTCGTTAAGAACAACAAGGGACGCGCCGACAAGCGCCTGTGGACAGACAACATCGAGGGCGAAAACCTCACCCTAATTGAAGCCCCCAACGAGATAGAAGAAGCCGTCGCCGTGGTCAATGTGATCCGCGAGGGCACCATTACGGGCGACAAACACTTTTCCGACTTTGCCGTGCTGTACCGCGCCAATGCCCAGTCGCGCGCCCTGGAAGAGCAGTTCATCAATTATCGTATTCCCTACAAAATCGTCGGCGGCGTGCGCTTTTACGAGCGGCGCGAGATCAAAGACATCATTGCGTACCTGCGCGTGATTATGAACCCCTACGACGGCGTCAGCATGCGGCGCATCATCAACGTGCCCACGCGCGCCATCGGTGTCAGCACGGTCGAGAAGATTGCAAACTTTGCCGCCCGCTACGAGATCGCGTTTTGGGATGCCATGCGCCGCGTCCATGAAGTAGACCTGCCCGCGCGCGCGAAGAACAGCGTCCAGGCGTTTGCCAAGATGCTGGACTATTTGCACGGGCGGCGCGAGCGTCAAACCGTCGGCGACCTGGTGCAGAACGTGCTGGACACGACGGGATACTTGGAAGACCTGCGGCGGGACAAGACCCCGGAAGCGCAGTCGCGCGAGGAAAACGTCGGCGAGCTTTTGTCGGTGGCGCGGGAGTTCGAGCAGCAGGCGGGCGAGGACGGCGACAAGTCACTCACCGCGTTTTTGGAGAATGTCGCCCTAGTGTCCGATGTGGACTCATTGGAGGACAATGCCAACTCAGTCACCTTGATGACCCTGCACGCGGCCAAAGGCTTGGAGTTTCCCACGGTCTTCCTGGTGGGCATGGAGGAAGGTATCTTTCCGCACTTCCGGTCACTGGGCAGCCAGTCGGACATGGAAGAAGAGCGGCGGCTGGCGTATGTCGGCATCACGCGGGCGCAGACCGACCTGTTTATCTCCTATGCCGGGTCGCGCATGCTGTTTGGGCAGACGCAGCGCAACCCAGCCTCGCGCTTTGTGGCGGAAATCCCCATGTCGTTGTTCCTCGCCAAAGGCACGCGCCGGGGCGCTGCCGCCGAATACGCCCCTACCATCACCGAAACCAACCGCCGCCCCGCCGCCGACGCGCCCAAGTGGGCAGACTTCGCCGCCGACGCGCAGCGCAAGGAGCGCCTCGCGCCGCCCCGCTCCAAGTCTACAGTGGCAAACTTGTATCAGCCGGGCGACAAGGTGCGTCACGAGAAGTTCGGGCAGGGCTTTGTGATTAGCCTGGAAGAAGGCAGCATCGTGAAGGTGCAGTTTATGGGCGAAGCCGGCATGAAGAAGCTAGACCTCGGCTTCGCCAAGCTAGAGAAGATGTAGGCCCGAAGCGAGCGCATGGGCTGCGCTTTGCCCCGGCACTTCCACGGTGTTCACACGGCATTTTAACGACGGAAGGATTTGTTCCGTCGTCAGACATGGCTAGGAAAGCCTATGCACATGGCTAGGAAAGCCTATGCACATGGCTAGGAAAGCCTATGCACATGGCTAGGAAAGCCGGAGCAAAGCGTTTGCGAAGAGGGGGAAGACATAGGGGCAGAGGCAGCGCAGTTTTAGCAGGAGGATATGTATTTTATTTACAATATTACTTGCACTCGCCATTAGCCGATGTATAACAATGAATAAAGCAGCTTCACCAGAACCTTATGTCCGGTTTATCGGTCTCGACAACGAGAGCGTTTTACATGGAGATATAGATATCATAGCAATAATGCCTGATACTTCCCAGAGTGAGACGGTTTTCTTCCAGGTTGATGATGGTTCGATATGTCGCCAAGAGGGATATCCAGTTATACCGTTGAGCAATGATCCAAATGCACCACTTCACGCAGAATTATCATTTTCATTCGGTACTCAATATTTTCCAAATGGAAGGCATGATTTGCTCCTTCTAGACCCATACGGACACAGGATAGATCATCGTAGTGTCTTAGTTGCCAATGAACTACAAAACATCCGGCTGACTGGGTCGCCCTACACAGGTAAGCCGATTTTCAACATCACTGGCGTCCTGACGACGCCACAACCTTGGTGTGTCCAAATCAGGGACATAAAGGACGATGTTGTCAGAACTTATGAGGGGAATGGTGGAATAATTGATGTCGCTTGGGATGGACGCAATGCGTCTCAAGAAGCCATGCCCAGTGGAGCCTACTATGCTGTCGTGAAAGCTTTGAAAAGTGGAGAGACCGCAGGTGGCATGGTGAAGGGCACACTTATCAACTTGATTTGGACTGTGCCTTTTCGAACATAACGCTCTTATGAGTGACACCTACAGAGACAAGCGGTGCTTATTCTACGGTAGAACAAGCACTTATGGCTGCTTGTTGATGCTGCCGGCGATGCTGGCAAGCTCTTGGCGCTTGCTCTTGAGCTGCGTGAGCAGAGTGTTGTATTGGTCTATCTTGGCGTTGAGGGCGTCTTCGGCACTCTTGATAGCAACGGTTTCGGTGTTTTTGCGGTCGGTCAGGGTGTTGAGGTCGGCGACGGCGGCGGCGTTGGATTGATCCAGCGCCGCTTTTTTGGCGTCTAGGGCATCGGTGTCGGTTTTGAGCTGCGCCTGCTGCTGGGCGACGGCGGCTTTGTCAGCGGCGATTTGCGGGGCCATGTCTTTGACTTGCGCTTGGAGGGCGTCAACAGCGTCCTGCAACTGCTGAATGCGGGTGCGCGTTTCCGGGCTGACGCTCTGCGTTTGCGCATGCTGCGGCCCCGCAGTCAGCACAAAGTTCCAGGAGTATTTGTTGCCTTTAGGGAACTCATTGTAGCCGAACAGCGGCACGGCATTGGCAATGGCGGCGTTGAACGCATGCACTCCGGCAGGCAGGGTGATGTCTTTGGTTTCGTGCGGGCTGATTTGGATTTCGTCCAATTGGCTCAGGTGCAGGTAAAGCGGCAGGCCGGTGCTGTTGGTGACGCTCAGCACCGGCAGATTGTCGCCGCCGACCGGGGTGCTTTGCAGCTCGGCTTTGGGCTGCGCGTTGTCGGTGAGGTGCAGAGTCAAGCTGCTGGCGCGTACCCACCCTTGATGGCCGGAGGAGGCTTGGATGACGTTCATCCAGCCCGTGACAGGTGTGCGCGAGACAAGAATTGTCCGGTCGCCGGGCTGCAAAACGGCGATATGGGTGGGGTGTATGTTGGGGCGCAAAAACAGCGCGGTGGTCGTTTTGACAATGCCGATGTCCACTCCGGCATCGCTAGGCAACCCGGCGGCGGGCGGTGTCTCGCTAGGCGGGGCGGCAGAGGTTGCGTCCGCGGCAGAGGTTGCGGCGGCGGGGGAGGCGGCGGGGCTTGAGGAGACGGGGCCGGCATGGCAGGGCGTAAGGACGCCAGCGAGGGCAAAGGCACAGCCAAGCGTCGCGGGAACGCGGGGCCAATGGAAAATGTGGCTATTCATGGGCGTTGGTTCTCCTTCAGAGGGTTGTTTTCCTGCCGTGACGGCCTGAGTTTGGGTTGGTCATGTCTGTCCTGTCCAATTAGGGGCGGCGACTTCCTGCCAGCGGGCGCGGATAGCGTTGATTTCGGACTGCGGCAACGGGCCGGGGGCGAGCAGGGCGGCGTTCTGTGCCCAGCGGTCGGGATTCTTGGTGCCGACAATGGCAGTCGTGACACCCGGCTGGCTGAGGACAAAGCGCAGGGCGATTTCAGCAGCCCGGTTTGTGGCAAGAAACTCATAGCCCAACGTTTGCAGTCGCTCCCAGTAGGTGTGCTCGTAGGCGTCTTTGGCGGGCGGCGTGTCGTGGTATGCCCAGGCGACATTGGCGAGGGGGCGCTTGATAATCACGCCCATGTCGGCGGCCTGAGCGGCAGGCAGGGTCAAGGCCAACGCTTCCTGATCGGCGATATTCATGGATGTTTGCAGCGTGTCGAACGCGCCGCACGCGATCGCATAGCGGGCATCTTCGCGGTCGCCGCTGTAGCCAATAAATCGGGTCTTTCCCGCCGCACGGGCGTCCTGCAAAACAGCAATCACATCGCCCTGGCGCAGCAAATCCTCGCCGCACGAGTGCAATTGGACAAGGTCAACTTCGTTGACGCGCAGGCGCGACAGGCTGCGGTCGATGCTTTGGGCCAGCATGGCGGGGTTCCAGTCCTCGCCGGGCAGGCCCGATGCGTGGCCGCATTTGGTGAACAGGTGGAACTCATCCCGCCGGTGCGCGATAGCCTGTCCAACCTTTTCTTCGCTGTCGCCATAGCACTCCGCCGTGTCTATGGTGTTCAGGCCCGCGTCGAGCGCGGCGTTCAGCAGGCGCTCTACCGTTTGCGGGTCAGCCGAACCGATTTCCGCGCCGCCAAAGCCAAGAGCGCTGACTTGCAGGCCGGTTTTGCCCAACATACGCATTTCCATAAGTTTGTTTTCTCCCGGCTGTGCAGTACCCCGCAAATCGTGGGCGGTAAACCTTGACAGAGCAAACAAGTGTTTGCTACAATGAGGAATGCAAGACGAATGTCAACTGCGTTTGGACGTTCCCCTGCCCGAAGGCGGCACGGCAAAGCAATTTGAGCAAGGCTGGCGCGCGGTGCTCAACGCCCAGCACCTCACGGCTTTGGCCGTCCCGCCTGCCCACGCCTTAGCCGCCCGCTTTCGGGTGTGCAACATGGCCGACGAGACCCTGCTGCGGTATCTGCCGCATCGCCTCCATGCCCTGCCGGGCGAACCGAGCGTCCAGGCCGAGGCACAAAGCGCATCCGGCGACTGGCGCGGTGTGCACATCTGGCTTTCGTACCGCGCGCAGGACTTGCCTGCTTTGCTTCAGCGCGACAAGCGCACACCCCATTTTCCCCATTCCCGTGTTCGAGGACGACGCTCATGAAAACCACCTCTTTGGCTTCCGTTGCGCGGCGGTCCGTGCCGCAAACATTGACGCTGGACATGGAATTGCCGCCGGCTCCCGTGCGTCGCACACGCGCCAAATCCGTGCCTGAAGCGCCGATTGTCATTCCTCCGGCGCAGGCAAAACCCGTTATCAAAAAAGGGTCGCCCAGGAATGAGCCGCCTGCCGCCATGAAGCCCAAAGCCGCAGGGAAAGCAAAGACGGCTATGCCCACCCCCGATACGGTGCGCGTGGAGCGGGACCTGGCATTGGAAGGCGGCAGGCTGTGGCGCATGAGCGGGCGTCATGCCGTGGCATATGTGCACAGCGCGGGCCTCGCGTGCGCCCTGCTGGCGGTGGAAACCAGGCATCTGGCGCGTCATGCCATGGCAGTGTATTATGACAAAAAGGGCCGGGCCATTGCGTGGCAAGTGCGGTTCGACACGCAGCACTGGGACGATGTGATGCGTCAACTGGGCTAGACAATGCAGCTCAAAAGGGACAACAAGCGTTCTTTTTCGCGGGGATCATTTGGCTGATTGCTGTGATGCATCGGGGGTCGGCGGCTTGCCACTCGCGTGGGAAGCCGGGCCAAACAAACATCCGGCAGATGTGCCGCCGCGCCCTCACGGGCGTAAGCGCGAGAACGTCCTGCTCTTTGCGCGCCCGCAAGGGCATGGCTTTTTCCCTGCCAGAAGTTTGTTTGCCCCGGCACTCGGTTAAACAGTTACCCCGTGCGGGCGTCGGCCTGCCGCGCATCGGCCTCCATTTGGTCAAGCACGCGCTCCGGGGCCACATCCTGCGCCAGTTCCGCAAGCTCCGGGTCGGCGGCCTCGTCAATGCCCATCTTTCGCGCCATGGCCGTCACGAGTGCGATCAGCCGCGTCACCTCGTGTTCGGCCAGCAGGCTGACCTGAAGGTCCAAGTCCGCGCGCTGCTCGGCGCGCGCCGCCATGCGGTTTTGGCTAATCAGCACGAACGTGGACAGGAAGATCGCCTCCACGGAGGCTTCCATCGCTAAGATCACAAACGTGGGGTCAAAGCGCGGAACGTGCAGCCAGGGCAGACGGCCCACATTGACCAGTATCCACAGGCCGTAGATGACGACGTGCAGCCAGACAAACAGCATGCTGCCGGTGAACCGTGTCACGGCATCCGCAATACGCTCCTGGGTGGTCCGGCGCGCATCTTCGGCCTGCCGCCAGGTCAGCAGGGCCTGGATATTGCGTGAAACCACGTGCGCCATGCCCGTGACTGCTGTTCGGGTGGGGGGAAGAGTCATTGTTTCAGTCCTCGCAAACGGCGGGACGGCGGGGATATTACAACAGCGATGCCCCGCCGTCCACATAGATTTCTACGCCGGAAACATGGCGCGACAGGTCGGAAGCCAGGAACAGGCAGGCGTCCGCCACGTCTATTGGCTCACCCTGGCCCCCATGGACGGCGGGGCTGCCCAGAGGCATCTCCACTTTAATCCCGATCTTTTCGGTGTCTCGCTACGTTGTCCGCTGGTTGATATTGGTTTCTATCGCACCGGGGCAGACAGCATTGACCCGGATGTTGTGGCGGCCCAGTTCTAAAGCGGCCATTTTCATCAGGGCGACCTGCCCGGCTTTGCTGGTGCTGTAAGCGGATGCGCCCGGCATGGAAAACGTCCGGTTGCCGTTGACGCTGCTGGTGATGATGATTGACCCGCCCCCGCGCTGCTTAAGGTGAGGGACGGCAAAGTGCAGCGTCAGAAATGTCCCCCGCAGGTTGGTGCTGAGTGTTTTGTCCCATTCTTCCGGAGTCAGCTCGTCAAGCGGAGCCCACACGCCGTTGATGCCGGCATTGGCGAACACGATGTCCAGCGCTCCATATTCCTGTGCCGTCCGCTCGACTGCTGCTTGAACCGCTCTGGCATCCGACATGTCACAGGCGATAAACAAGGCTTTGCCGCCCGACGTTTCAATTTCGCGCACGGCTTTTTCGCCTTCTTCCTGCTGCTCTGCAAGGTCTGCCAGCGCCACCCGCGCCCCTTCCTGAGCGAAGCGTTTGGCCGTACCTAGCCCGATCCCGCTCGCTCCGCCCGTGATAAAGGCCACTTTATTTTCCAGCATCGCCATAATCGTTTTCCCTGATAAGAATTTGATAAAACTTAAAGTCGCGGGACAGAAGTACCCGCGTGCGCGCGTGGGGAAACCTGTCAGATTGCAGCTGCCAGGAAAAGCGTCAGACACGAAGCTTCCGGCAATCGCCGGGGCTTCTTGCAGACGGCTTACGTGGTGCGGGTGATTTTGTCCAGGCCGCGCGGGGCATCGGGATCCAGCCCTTTGGCGATGCACAGCCAGTAAGCGAACAACTGGGCGGCGACGGCGTAGACAATGGGGCTGACCCATTCGGCAACGGCGGCGGGGATGCGAACCGCAGTTTCGCTGGCGGCGAGAAAGGCGGCATCATGCGCGAAGCAGATGAGGGCGGGGTGCTGAACGCGCAGCTTAGCGGCAAGGGCGGTCATGGCCCCAAACGCCTTGCCGTCGGGGGCGAACAAGAGGCAGGGAAAGCCGCTATAAACCTGGGCGATCGGCCCATGCTGGAAGTCGGCGGCGGAATAGCCGTGGGCGCTGATACAGCTGGTTTCGGTGATCTTGAGGGCGGTTTCCAGGGCAGTAGCACGGTTAAAGCCGCGCCCTAAAATGACGCAGCCCTGCATATCTGTGTACTTCTCGACTAAACGATGGACAGCATCGTCAAGGTGCAAAGTTTGTTCCAGGGCGGCGGACACGCGGCGCAGGTGCTCGGTGCGCTCGGGGTGGGCGTCATCAAGCAGCGTAGACAGCAGGGCGAGCAGGGCAAGCGAGCCTGTGTAGGTCTTGGTGGCGGCGATGCCGCGCTCTTCGCCCGCGCCGATGGGCAGGGGGTATTCGGCGGCCTGCGCGATGTCGGAGCCTGGCTCATTGGTGATACAAGCGGTGAGCGCACCGGCCTCGCGGGCGCGCCGCACGACCTGGGTGACATCCGGCGCGGCCCCGCTCTGGCTGATGCCGAGAACCAATGTGTTGGAAGCAAACTTGGGGGTTGTGTCGTACAGGGTAAAGGCGGACGGCGCGGCCAGGGCGACCGGAATGCCATGCTGGATTTCCAAAAGGTACTTGCCGTACAGGGCGGCGTTTTCCGATGTGCCGCGCCCGGCGATATAAATCAGGGCGGTCTCGCGGCGGCGCATTTCCATGGCGAGAAGCTCGGTGGGGGCGTAGCCATCAGCGAGGATACGCTGCATCAGGATGGGCTGCTGGCGGATTTCGTCGAGCATGTAGGGCATGGTGTGTTGCTTTTTGGGTTCAGCGTGAAGAATATCGGGCAGCAGGGGAAACGTCTTGACGAGCGTACAAAGCGTCCAGCAAAGACGCCGGGGCGGGCTTGCCTTTATAAACAATGCCCAGCGGGACATGCGGCTTGGGCGTGCCGTGGAAGTCGGAGCCGCCGGTGACGATGAGATTGTGAATGCGGGCGATGTCCAAGAAGCGCTGCGTTTGCGCTTCGGTGTGCTGAGAGTAGAAGGCTTCCATGCCGTCCAGTCCGTCTTGAGCGGCGAGGCCAGTCATGCGAGATGCTAATTGGTCTTCGCTCAGGGGAACCAGGCCGGGGTGGGCCATGACGGCAACGCCGCCCGCCGCGTGGATCAGGGCGATGGCATCATGCGGGGTCAGCACTTCTTTGGGCAGGTACAACGGCTTGCCGGTCGCAAGGTAACGGTCGAAGGCGTCCTGCACACTTGTGACTAAACCGCGCCTCAGCAGGGCCTGCGCGAAGTGGGGACGGGCGACCACCTGCGTATCCGGCCCGGCTTCCGCCCGCACGTCGTCCATGGTCAGGGGCAGGCCGAGGGCGGCCATTTTTTGCGCCATGAGCTCGTTGCGGGCGGCGCGGCTTTTGCGCAGGTGGGCCAGGGCGTTTCGCAAATTGTCGTCATGGGGGTCGAACGCGTAGCCGAGCAGATGAAACCGCCCGCCGTCGTCTTCCACAGACAATTCCACGCCGGGCACGACAGTCAGGCTGACATTCTGGGCGGCCTGCATGGCTTCGGGCAGGCCGTCAATCGTGTCATGGTCGGTGACGGCGAGGGCGGCAAGGCCGAGGGCGGCATGGACAAGCTGGGTCGGGGACAGGCTGCCGTCGGATGCGGTGGTGTGGGCATGCAGGTCGATGCCGGAAGGTAAACCAGGGGCCTGCGACGAGAGGCCGGGCATTTGTGTCTGCATGAGGGTTATTATAGTGGGTCGGCGGATGCAAGTCAAGCACGGGTGGTCTGCGCCTGCACAGTGTCTGTTAGGCAGCCTGGCAGCGCCGGCGCAGAGTGATAAGTGCCTGGGGGCAGGCGTTACTCTCCACCAGTTGTTTGATGGTCAGGGCACACTGCTCGGCAGAGAAGCATGCTGTGTCTACTTCTAGGTCGTAGACTCCATGCCGGTGAACCCGGTCTATTTGAGACGCGGCCAATCCCTCGTTCCGGTCCCTACGCGCCCGCTCCCGCCGTTGCAACTCCTCCAGGGGACAGTGGACACCGATCAAGTAGACCGTGAAAGGTTCCAGCACGTCTACACATTCTGTGAGCCAGTTGTGAGGCTCTACGCCCTGCATCAGAAGGTGGTCCACGATCAGATTGTTCCCGGCAGCGGCCAGTGCCGCGAGGGAGTGGTGGAAGCCGGACAACATCTGGTTGAACACAGATTGCCACAGGCGGGAACCGGGTTCTCCGAGTTTCTCCGGCCCCGGCGCCATGGCCCCGAAGCTGTCCACGGGGACGTGCAGATAAGGGGCCTCCATAACCTGCTGCAAAGCTTTGGCGATGGTTGTCTTGCCCGCGCTGGACGTGCCGTTCAGGAGAATGATCGTTGGGCTTTTTGTGTCTTCCAAAACTAATCACTTTTTCTTTGCTACGTCTCGTGGCCTCAGTTGTTACTGTGCCCCACTGAGGGAGGCATTGGGTGCAGCCACTCTGAGACGGTTCGCAGCTCCAACAGTCGCCGCTTTATTCTCCTGCTTCGTACGAACGATCAATCAGCCTCGCGTTCCATTTCCGCACACGCGCCGAGTCAAAGCCGTAGTTGAGCCATTTCTTCATCTCGATGCGGCTCAGGAACGAGCGCAGGGGCGTCACAATGTTCAACCTTGCCTGTTGCTGGCTTGGTCTACGGGCCCAGTCGGCCTGCTATGACGAAGGCGTAGACGATGGCATTCGCCATAGCTCCGCATCCGACGAACTCGGTTACCTTCCGGTACCGGGGGAGTAAGGCGCCAACCAATATGCTCACAGCGACTAGGCTACACAGGACCGCGAACGGTCCCCATATTTGCTTCCGTGTCATGTGTCTCCCTCAAAACTACTGCGCGGTATAACGAAATAGTTCAGATACGCCCGCAACTGCTCTGTACACGGTAAGCCCCGCGAAGCAGCCCAAGGAGAGGGCCCTGTGGCGTCGGCTGCATCGGGTGTTGGGTCACTGGTGGTAAGGCTCATGGTAACAGCGACTTTAGCACTATCTGGCCCGGTCGATCAGTTCACGCACCTTCGCCGCGCCGCCATTGTCCATGAGCCATCGCTTCTGTTCAGGAGACATCTTCATCTCGAAGCGCGCAGTCAATCCGTCGGGGCTGCCTTCACGGGAACGGATTTCTGTCTCAATACCGCGCACCGTGTTCTGTAGTCTTTGGGCGGCTTCAAGGGCCACGCCCGTGTCGCGCGAGGGAATGGGACTGCCGCCACGGTTCGCTCTGGTATCTGCGGTGTGGGACAGGTAGGTTCGGAGTTGCTCATTAGCCTGGGTCAGCCCCTCCTCAAGTTGCTCGACAGTCATCTCTTTGAGTGCGTCCATAGTCTGAGGCTCCTTTGTCAGCGTGTGTGGCTATTATACCATATACGTATACGGAACCCCTTCCTATGGAGTACGTTAAAACTTACACGCAGCCGCCCAGATTGTTACTATGCCGCATAATTGCAATACTATAAGCATGATACCTGTGGCTGTGACGAATTCGCTTATCCGCACCGGTATTTGACCAACGTCGCAGGCACTTGTTTAAGACGTGATACCGACGGCGTATTTGTGGCGTTTCCCTTGTGTTTCTAGGGCAGACCTAAAGCTTTGCAACAACGGAAGAAATCGTTCCGTCGTTGGTAAGGGCTGGCAACGACAGGCCAACGCGCTTGCAATGGGGAAACTCGACGGACGCAAACAAAGCCAGGCAGGATTACTTTGCGCGGAGTGCGTATTCTAAGTGGCAAGGAGATACCCATGGAAACTATCCTGGTGACGACGGCGAATGAGTTTAGCGGGCTGAAAATCACGCGCTATCTGGGGATTGTGCGCGGCATCACCGTGCGCTCGCGCAGCGTGTTCGGGCAGGTGGGGGCGAGCGTGCAGCAGATGTTCGGCGGCAACATCAGCTTGTACACGGAGTTGTGCGAGCATGCGCGGCAGGAAGCGTTTGACATTATGATGCAGCACGGCACGGCAAGCGGGGCAAATGCGATTATCGGAATGCGTTATGACGCCAACGAGATCAGCGACGGCGTGACCGAAGTGATCGCGTACGGCACGGCGGTGGTGGTGGAGCGTGCGTGAGAGCGGACAGGTGACTATTCGGCGGGCGCGGGCGGACGATGCAGCCGAAGCGGGGCCTCTTGTGTTTGCCGCCGCGCCGATCTTGTTTGCGCTGCTGTTTGGGCCTGGCGAGCGCGAGGCGGTGCGGGCATTGACGCGCTTGTTTGCATTGGGCGGCAATCCGTTCGGGTTTGAACAGGCGTGGGCGGCGGTGCAGGGCGAGGCCGTGGTGGGCGTGATAATTGCAGCCACTGTGGACGCGCGGCGCCGTGCGGGACGCCGGATGTGGTGGCTGCTGCCACGGGTGCGGGGGCTGGGGGCGATGCTGCAACGATTGCCGGAAGCCATGGCAATGATGCGCGGGTATGCGTCACCGCCCGCAGAAGCGTTTTATGTGGGCATTCTGGCCGTGGCCGAGCAGTATCGGGGGCGCGGCATCGGCAGCCTGTTATTAGACGAGGCGGCGGAGCAAGCCGTGGAAGCGCGCTGCGCCGTGACTGTCCTGCACGTGGAGCTGGACCACCATGACGCCCTGCGTTTTTATCGCCGCGCGGGTTATGAGGAAACGGGGCGTCACAGGGCGACCCCGCGCTTGCAGCGTCAAGGCATCGCAGGCTTCGTGACCATGACGCGCCTGACCACGCTGCCCGATTTGGAGTAGCAGTGCGCAGACCCCATGCGCGGGTATACTGGGCCGTCTTTGGAGATTACAGAAAGCAAAAGGATAACGTATGAAAGACCCGCGTGTGGCGAAACTGGCGGACATTCTGGTGGGCTATTCCACCCGCGTGCAGCCGGGCGAAAAGGTGCTGATTGAGGCGTATGACATCCCCGACAACGCCGTAACCGAGATTGCAGGCCGCGTGGCGCGCGCGGGCGGCCTGCCGTTTGTGACCGTCAAGCGCAACAAAGTGCTGCGGGCGCTGTACCAAAACGCAACCGAAGAGCAGATGCGCCTGACAGGGCAATTTGAACGAATGCGCATGGAAGAAATGGACGCTTATATCGGCGTGCGCGGGTCGGACAACATCAGCGAGCATTCGGACGTTCCCGATGATAAGATGAAGCTCTACCGGTCGTTGTGGTGGAACCCTGTCCATTCGCAGGTGCGCGTGCCCAAGACCAAATGGGTGGTTTTGCGCTGGCCCACGGCAAGCATGGCGCAGCAGGCGGGGATGAGCACGGAAGCGTTTGAAGATTTTTACTTTGACGTGTGCACGTTTGATTATTCCAAATTGGATGCGCTGATCGTGCCATTAAAAGACTTGATGGACAGGACGGATAAAGTAAGATTGACCGGGCCGGGCACGGATTTATCGTTTTCCATCAAAGACATCCCGACTATTCCCTGTACCGGCCAGGCCAACATCCCCGACGGCGAGATATTCACCGCCCCTGTCAAGGACAGCGTTGAGGGGACAATCGCGTTCAACACGCCGACCATCTATCAGGGCACGGTCTTTGACGGCGTGACATTGACCTTTGAGCAGGGACGCATTGTCCAGGCGACAAGCGCGGGAGCGACCGAGAAAACATTAAACGAAATTCTGGACAGCGACGAAGGCGCGCGCTTTGTGGGCGAGTTCAGCCTGGGCTTCAACCCATACGTGATGCAGCCCATGAAAGATATTTTGTTCGATGAAAAGATCGCCGGGTCGTTCCACTTCACGCCGGGCCAGGCGTATGAAGAGGCCGACAACGGCAACCGCTCGGTGGTGCACTGGGACATGGTGTTTGTGCAGCGTCCTGAGTTCGGGGGTGGCGACGTATATTTTGACGACGCGCTCGTGCGCCGCGATGGTTTGTTCGTGCCGCAAGAATTGCAGCCGCTCAACCCCGACAACCTCAAGGCCGGCAATTCGTGACCGAGAATAAATGCGCGAGGCAGCCGTTGCCCCGCGCATTCTATGAGCAGCCCACCCTGGACGCCGCCCGGCAATTGCTGGGGCAACTATTGGTGCGGCGTCTGCCTGACGGCCAAACAGTGTCCGGGATGATTGTGGAAACGGAAGCGTACCCGCACGGCGACCCTGCCCTTTGGGCGTATCGCTCCCCCACCCCGCGCACGCAGGCCCTGTTCGGCCCCCCGGGCCATGTGTATCTGTACACCACTTATCGCATTCACCTGATGCTGAACATTGCCTGCGGGCCGCTGGGCATCGCCGAGTCCGTGCTTCTTCGCGCATTGGAGCCTATAGACGGCGTGGAAACCATGCGGGCCGGGCGCGGCAACATTTCCGACAACCATCAATTGACCAACGGGCCGGGCAAGCTGACGGCGGCCCTGGGGCTGACAGTCGCCGACTTTCTCGGCATGGACGTGACCAGCCCCGACAGCGCCTTGCAGATAATGGCGCATGACCATGCCCCCTTTGACACTATGGCAACCGCACGTATCGGGCTGTCGCGGGGCACGGATTTACTTTATCGGTTTTATATGGCGGGCAATCCTTACGTGTCGCGGCTCGCGCAAGAGACAACAGGCCGTGCGGGGTAGAATACTGCCATGAGAGTGAAACTGAATTTGGTTTTTTCCGGCACGGCCACGGTGGAAATGGACGCGGACACGTTGGAAGCCGCGCGGCTGATGGCCTCGGAACTTACCCTGGCAGATTTAGCCCGCGCGGGCCACACCGATATTCTATCGTTCAAGGTGGCGGCGCGGGAAGCGACCCCGACATCGGCCCTGGGCGGTGAGGGCGACAACACGCAGGACAGCGATGGCCCGCGCGCGTCGCGCCCATCGGGCTGGTATCGTCCCAAGTGATGCGCAGCCCCGTGAGCGCTTTTCGCTTTTGACGGTGAAACACCTTGTGGAATAGGAAAAGAGAGGGGGAACGGGCGTGGCTCATGCTTTCGATCTGACGCTGCTTGTGGGGAGTATTGCTGTCATAGGTGTGAGCTTGTTCAATGCAGCGAAGATACTCAAGAAGTATGGGCTGCCGGTTTTATTTGATGCCAGTTGCCTTGTCGCCAGCTCATTGTTCCTGTTCCTAGGGCAATGGATGCCTTTTCGGCACCATGCTTTGCTTGGTAATGGGCCAAATGGTAATTGAGTCACCTTCTCGCTTTTACGCTTTTGGCTGCCGAATGCTGTTGCCTGGCTTCGGAAACATGGGAAAAAGAGTGTAAGTGCCAGTGATGTGAACTGACCCAAGAATAGCATGCGGGCAATGAGGAAACATAGAACAGGAGAAACTCGCTATGTCTGTCGTCAAAAGAAATACATTCGGCATCTGTCTCGTTGCTGTCGCGCTGGCCCTGCCCGCAGAAGCTGCCCCATCAAGCGCCGCCCCTCGTGCCCCCGACTCCGTTGGTTTTTGCCTCACACCAAGTTTCTACCAGGGATACGGCTGGTGGGGAGTGGCAGTCAGGGCCAAACATTTGGAGATACGCACCCCTGCCTATGCGCTGAGATGCGGGGCCGCGGCTTGGATCAACCAGGGCACACAAGCCTATCTAGAAGGTGAAATTGTCCTGACGACTTTACAGGGCCGCACTTCCATCTTCTGCAACCAGGCTCTCTATGATAGGAAATCGGGAACGGTTGATTTGCAGGGCAGTGTCCGCGTGGCGACATCCCAGGGCAGCTCTTCGCAGCCGGTCGTCAGCACGGGCGACAGCGGCGTGGTTAGTCTCAACACTGCCCCGGCACTGCCGCAGATTGTCCTGCACACGAACCCGCCGCAGGGGCAGTATCACATCCACAAGCGCGTTGAGTGTTTGTGCGGCTGACGGCGCAAACCCTGGCATGACGCCATGAAATAACACACCCTCGTGTACGAGCATGGGGGTGTACGGCAAAACACTAAAAGCGCCAGTCTAGGTCGGCGGCGGGGACGCGGCGGAATGTCCAGTGAAGCTGACGCTCGGTCAGGCGGCAGTCCACAAACCACCAGGGATACGCCAGCGGGTCATGGATGCCGAATGTCTCGCGGTAGCTTTGGATGGCGGCAAACGCGGGGCAGAACCCGCACCGGTGCATGGTCAGAAACAGGGCCAGCAGGCGCACCCGCAGCTTGACCGCCTGGGCATTTTCCAGCGGCACCGCAAACGACGACGCTAAGGCAAACAATTCTCGCTGCGCCAGGTGCAGGCCAACCGCGTCGATGCCCTTGAGGATGCCCAATTTGTCCGGGGTTTCCGTCTCGCGCAGGCGCATGGAGAGGGTCAGCACGTAGCGCTCCAAGCTGTCTGCCCAGCCGTCTTCCACATGCCGGGCGATGCGGGCGACCGTGTCCAAAGTGGGCGCAAGCGCAAGGTAATCGCGCAGGTGGGTTTCAGCCCATTCCCAGCGGACAAGGGCGCGGCGCGGCAAATGGGGCATTTTGGAATGCGGGCACAGGCGGCACAAGCCGCCGCGTGCCCCCAGCAGGCGACTGTAGGCAAACTCAATGCGGCTGACACTCGCGCGAGGGTCCAGCAGGTCTTCCACCAATTTGACATAGCTGTCCAGCAAGTAAAACGCGGCATCCAGTGAAAGAGCGGACGATGGGGATAGGCCAGCGGGACACGCAGCAGGCGGGCAGCACGGGTCGGCAGGGGCCGATGCTTGTTTCCCATGGATAATAATCTGTGCCGACATGGCGCGCTCCTTTTGCCGCAGGCTGCGTAGTTTCACGCGCATGCTGATTATCGGCAGGACTTGCGCGCGCCTGTCTCCGCAAATGCGCGGGGAATATGGCTCTCCTGTTTCACCCTCCACCTGCCCATGCCGGGCGCGCTTTGCCTGGGAGCGTCTTGTTTTGCTTGGCAATCTTGCGATGTGCGGCGTCGTTGCCTGGGATGTGCGGCGTCGTTGCCTGGGCGTTTGGGGGGCTTATCAGGCCATAAGCAACGACGGAACGATTTCTTCCGTCGTTGCAAAGCTTTAGGTACGCGTTGGAGACCCCAAAGAAACGCCGTTGCAAACAGGCCGCGACACGAGGGCAGACCATGCCAAATCGAGCGAAACCGGACACTCCCTGTCGCCGGCGCAGGTTGACTTCGCGCGCAATTTGGGTCTATACTGGACGTGTTACCGGCTGAGATGGGGAGGAGTAAGCGGAAGGGCCGCTTCAGAGAGGGATGCCCTGGGCGGACACGTCCAGCCAGGCGCTGCAAGTGTCCCGCGTGCCGCCCGCCGAAGGTCGCCCCGGAGCGGGTTGTGAAGAGTGTCCGTGCTTTCACGAGAGAAAGCATGGAAAGCAAGGTGGTACCGCGCGAGGGCAAGCCCCCCGCGTCCTTGCGACAGGCCAATGCCTGCCGCACAGGATGCGGGGGGTTTTTGCATCAAGGAGCGCCGGGAGCAAGGACAACAACACATGGAAAAAGTCTACGAGCCGCAGGAAGTCGAAACGCGCCGCTACCGGGAATGGGAAGCATCGGGGGTGTTTCATGCCGCCCCGACACCCGGCAAGCCCAAATACAGCATCACCATCCCGCCGCCCAATGTCACGGGCAGCCTGCATATCGGCCACGCGCTCAACCACTCCATTCAGGACGCGCTGGGCCGCTGGCACCGCATGCGCGGCTTTACGACATTGATACTGCCCGGCACCGACCATGCGGGCATTGCGACGCAGACAGTGGTGGAAAAAGAAATCGCCAAAGAGGGCTTGACCCGCTACACGCTGGGCCGGGATGCGTTCGTGGAGCGTGTCTGGGCGTGGCGCGAGCAGTATGGGTCGCGCATTATCACGCAGCTCAAGCGTCTGGGGTGCTCTTATGACTGGCAGCGCACCCGCTTCACACTGGACAGCGGCTATGCCGACGCTGTGGGGGAAGCGTTCGTGCGCTTTTATGACCAGGGCCTGATTTACCGGGGCAAGCGGCTGGTCAACTGGTGTACATATCATGGCACGGTTATTTCGGATATTGAGTTGGAAGAAGAAGAGCAATCCGGGCATTTGTGGCATATCCGCTACCCGTATGCCGACGGGTCAGGCTTTGTTTCAGTCGCCACCACGCGCCCCGAAACCATGCTGGGCGACAGCGCGGTCGCGGTCAACCCCCAGGACGAGCGTTACGACGGCAAAGTGGGCCGCATGCTCGCCCTGCCCCTCTCAGACCGTCAAATCCCGCTGATCGCCGACGACTACGCGCAGGCGGAGTTCGGCACGGGCGCGGTCAAGGTGACGCCCGCCCACGACCCCAACGACTACGAGGCGGGCCTGCGTCACGGTCTGCCCCAGATCACGGTCATTGGGTTTGACGGCGCCATGACACCCGAGGCCGGAGAGCGTTATGCCGGATTGGATCGCTACGAAGCGCGCAATTTGGTGGTCGCCGACCTGGAAGAATTAGGGCTTTTAGAAAAAGTGGAAGATCACCCGCACCGTGTCCCGACCTGCGAGCGCTGCCACACGACAATCGAGCCATTACTTTCCGACCAGTGGTTTATGAAGATGGCGGGCACGCCTATCGTCAACAAAGCGATTGCAGTGGCCGAAGACGGGGTCGTGAAGTTCGTGCCGGAGCGTTACCAAAAGACATACCTCGCCTGGATGGGCGGCATCCGCGACTGGGCCTTGTCCCGGCAATTGTGGTGGGGCCACCGCATCCCTATTTATTACAAGACGGACGGCACCCATGTCGCCGCGCGGAACTGGGAAGAAGCCGTGCAAAGGGCGGGCACAAATCAGCTTGTGCAGGACGAAGACGTGCTGGATACGTGGTTTTCCAGCGCCTTGTGGCCGTTTGCGACCATGGGCTGGCCCGAAAAAACGCCCGATTTGGACTATTTCTACCCCACCGACATGCTGACCACGGCTGCCGAGATTTTGCGCCTGTGGGTCGCCCGCATGATTATGACCGGCGAAGAGTTTTTGGGCAAAGAACCGTTTCGCGATGTTTATATCCACGCCACCGTCCTGGACAAAAAAGGGCGGCGCATGTCCAAATCGCTGGGCAACGGCATCGACCCTGTCGAGATGATCGACAAGTACGGCGCGGACGCCCTGCGTTTTTCGCTGCTGCGCCTGGCTTCCAAAGGGCAGGACATCAAATTCAGCGAAGACCGCGTTCCCGAATCGCGCAACTTTGCCAACAAGCTGTGGAACGCCGCCCGCTTTGTCCTGATGAATGCAGAAGAGGGCACGCCTGCGCCGCGCCCCATCGAGGAGATTACGGCTCCCCTGCCCCAGCGGTGGATACTGTCCCGTTTGCAGCGCACTATTGAGAAAGTCAACACGTCACTGGGCGCGTACGACTTTGACGAAGCCTGCGCCGCTGTTTACGAGTTCGTGTGGAACGAATACTGCGATTGGTTTCTGGAATGGTGCAAGCCTGCATTGCAGGGGCCGGACGGGGAAGCAAAGCAGCAGGCGCGGGCAGCCGTGCTGTCCGTGCTGGAAACGACGCTGCGTCTGCTGCACCCGCTCATGCCCTTTATCACCGAAGAAATCTATCAGGCCCTGCCGGGCGCGCAGGGCAGCATCTGCGTCGTCCCCTTCCCGCAGATGGATGCCAGCCTTGTTGACGCCGATGCCGAACGGGATATGGCTTTGCTGATCGGCGGCATCTCGGCCCTGCGCACCCTGCGCGCAGAGTTTACGCCGCCCGGCCAGGAAAACGAAGCCGCGCGGGCCGCCATGATCGCCCGCCGATTGACGGTCGCAGTTGTGCCGGGTTATCCCTTCGCCAAGGCCGCCCTGCAAATGCAGTTGCCCGCCCTGACGACATTGGCGCGCCTGGGTGATGTGACCCTCGCCGACACTGCGCCTGCGGGACGGAACGTGGCGACCGGCGTGCCTGGCGCGACATTCTACATTCCCGCCGACGAACTCCTGGCGGGGATCGACCCGGCCCGCGAAACCGTGCGCCTGGGCGCGGAACTCGCCAAGCTGGACAAAGAGCTGGCAGGCATTCAGGGGCGTTTGTCCAATGCTGGCTTTATGGCAAAAGCCGCCCCGGACGCCGTCGCAAAAGCGCAGCAGGATGCATCCGACCTCGCAGCGAGACGCCAAAAGCTGGAAGCGCGCCATAGGCTGCTTCAGTCTTTGTAGATGCACGCCTTTTTTAGCTGCGCGGGTACACTAGGCGGCAGAATGCATTCACGCACTGCCGCCTTTTTTCCCCTTCTTGCTGTTCTTCTGTTGGCGCTGGCCTTGCGCGTGTGGGGCCTGACGTGGGGCCTTCCCTCGGGCACCCATTATTTCAGCTACCACCCGGATGAAAACATCGTGCTGGAAGCCGCGATGGGCATGAATGTCTTTTCCGGCCACTTGCTTCCCGGATTTTACCACTACGGCTCTTTGCAGCTTTACCTGGTCAACTTCGCCAACTCGCTGGCGTTTGTGTTTGGCTTCGCCGACATCGTCATCAAAGACCTGACCCGTGACCATGCGCAGTGGGCGCGCTTGTATTTGATCGGGCGCGGGCTGTCCGTCGCGATGGGCGTGGGCACCGTGTGGGTGACTTATGTTCTGGGGTGGCGCTTGTGGGGACACGCGGTGGGCTTGTGGGCCGCAGTTATTCTGGCAATTGTTCCTTTGCACGCGCAGCATTCGCACTGGCTGACTGTGGACGTGCCCGCGACATTTTGGGGGACGCTGGCGCTTTTGTGGACGGCGAAGCTCCACGATGCCCTGAGCAGCGACGCGCGCGGCAGGCTTATTTGGCGTTGTGCGCTGTGGGCGGGAGTTTTTGCGGGCCTGGCATCAGCCACCAAATACAACATGGCCCTGGCTTTGCTGCCCCTGCTGACAGTCTGCGTGCTGGCGCGTCAAATCAAGCTTCTGCTCCTTGGTCTGGCGGCGGCAGCGATTGCTTTTTTCTTTGCGTGTCCGGGGGCAGTGCTGGAAACACGCACATTTGTTTCGGATGTGCGCTTTGAATGGGTGCATGTCAGCCGCCAGCCTGGCCCCACCTTCGCGGACACGGGCAATGGGTTTGCTTACCTTGTTGCCCATACGCTCCCTGCCGGGCTGGGTTTGCCGCTGCTGCTGCTTGTTTTGGCTTCGCTGGGCTATGCCGCCGTGCGGCGGTCGCGGGGAGATGGCCTGCTTGCCGCGTTTGCCCTGCCTTACTTTGTGGTGATCAGTTTGGCGTCGGTGCGCTATGCCCGCTATGCCGTTCCGCTGCTGCCCCTTTTTGCTTTGTGGAGCGGGCGGCTGCTGGCGGATTGGACATTGCCCCGGCCTCGGCCTGTCTTCTTTTGGCGCGCGTTTGTTGTCGCCGCCGTGCTGGGTTTGACCCTGGCAGATTGTATCACTGTGGTACGTCCGATGGCGCAGATTGACCCCCGCGACCGCGCTCTGGCCTGGCTTCGGCAGGCCCCGGCCCCGGCATCCATCGGCTTTGCCGCCCTTCCCTGGTTTCAAACTCTACCCCTCAGCCCTTACTTTTCCCTGCCGCAGCCGAATGCCTGGCGTCGCTTTGTGCCGCCGGGCGACCCCACGCTCTTGAACGCAGAAGGGCGGCAGTGGAGCATGACGGTTCCAACTACGGATTGGGACACAGCCATTCTCACCAACAGCCCGCCGCATTACATTGTTCTTTCAGAATACGACTACCGCGATGCTCTGCGCCTCCATGACCGCCACGCACTGGCGTTTCTGAGCATCCTGCGCCAGGGTTATGCGCCTGCGGCAGTTTTTTCCGGCCCGCCAACAGTGTTCCGCCTGCACCGCACCCTGGGCGGCCTGCCGACACAGGACTTGCCGCACGATATGCTTTATCCCGATCCCACCATTCTTATTTATACGCAAAGGAAGTAGTGAATTATGGACAAACAGCGCGCCCAGGAGATTTTAGACGGCTTTCCCGGCAAAAAGGTGCTGGTTGTGGGCGATGTCATGCTGGACGAGTACGTGTGGGGACGCGTCAGCCGCATTTCCCCGGAAGCGCCCGTGATGGTCGTAGATGCCGACCGCGAAACGTATGTGCCCGGCGGCGCAGCCAATGTGGTCAATAATCTGTGCGCCCTGGGCGGGGCCGCGTCCATTGCCGGCATTATCGGCGAAGACGGCGCGGGAACCCGATTGGCGGACGCGCTGCGCGAGGAAGGCGCAAACACGGACGGCCTGGTGTCCAGCGCGACCCGGCCTACGACACGCAAAACGCGCATTATCGCCCATTCTCAGCAGGTGGTGCGGGTCGATCACGAGCAGCGCGATGAAGTGCAGGGCGACGCGAAAGCCCGGATACTGGATTATCTCCAGGCCGCCATCCCCACGTGCGATGCCGTGCTGCTTTCCGACTACCAGAAAGGCCTGCTGAGCAAAGATTTGGTGCGGGCGATTGTAGACCAGGCGCGCCGCGCAGGCAAGATTGTGACCGGCAACCTCAAGCCGCAGGGTATCGGCTCCCATGCCCGTTTGACCGTGATCACGCTGAATTTGCTGGAAGCAAGCCAGGCCACCGGGTTTCTGCTGGAAGGGGCAAACGACGACACCCTGCGCGAGGCGGGCCGGGTGCTGCTGCGTAACTCCGGCTCGGATCATGTGCTGATTACGCGCGGCGCGCAGGGCCTGACCTTGTACAGCGCGGACGGCAGCGAAGCGAGTGTTCCCGCCCACCCTGTCGCGGTGTACGATGTGGCGGGCGCGGGCGACACGGTGATTTCCACGCTGACCCTGACTTTGGCGGCGGGGGCGACGGGGGCTGAGGCGATCACTTTGGCGAACTGCGCGGGCGCGGTGGTTGTCCGCAAGGTCGGCGTAGCCACTGCCACGCGGGCAGAAATCCTCGCCACGGTGGAGCACGAAGGCGCCGCTTAGGCGTTCTTTCCCCGTGAGCGCGGAGTTTCTCCCCCACGCGCAGGCGGCACGCGCTTGCACGGTCTGGCCGATGACACTGGCTGTCAAGGCCGAAAACAGCCCCTCAGCGCAGGTGAAATGCGTAAACACCGCCGTTGCTGTTGCCCGCAACCACCACGTCCTGCGGGCCGGTTCCCGATGCGGTGGGGGCGGCGTCCCATTCTCCCAGCGTTTCACTGCCGGTGTCGGGCGTGAACACCCATGCCTGGTCGGGATGGTCGGTGGGGACAGCATAAAATGCCCCTCCCGTATCTCCCACATACAAGGTCGGCGCGGCGGCGTTTTGCGACGGCCACAGCAGGGGCGCGGCGCGAAATGTGCTGCCCGCAAGGCCCGGCGGCGTGAACGGCCAGTCCGCAAGCCCTGTTGTGCCGTCGGCGGTGCGGACAGCATACACGGAGTGGTCTGCGCCGGCGACATACAGCAGGCTGTTGGCCGTGTCCAGCGCGGGCGAGGCCGCCACCGAAACCCCTAAATTTGTTCCGCCCCCGGCAGCCCAGCGCGGGTCGGGCAGCAGGCTGACCGGGTTGAACGCTTCCACGCGCCCGCCCGCAGTCACTCCCACCAGGCAGTTTTGGCTGGTATCCAGGGCCAGCGCTCCCGCTGTTCGGCTGCCCAGCCACACGTGCCTCCCTGTCACGCCATTGCGCACCAGTGTCCCCCACCCGTTTGCGGCTGTCAGCCACGCGCCGCTGTCTGCCTCTGAAACAGTGGGATTGCCCACAAGAGCCAGGTCGCGCCAGGACACGCGGCGGCTTGCCCGGCCACGCAGCGCCGTGTAGCTCCACAAGTACGCGCCCGGACCCGACACGGTGATTAAGCTGCCGTCTGATGATACCAAAGGCCGCGCCCGCCATGAAGACGTGCGCCCGAGGCCCGTGGACGCTGCCCACAGCGCCTGCCCCGTGGAAGCGTCCCACGTTGTCAAGCGGCCCGCGTCGTTGCCGACAGACACTTGTTCGTGCCCGTTTGGGGCCACATACACGGCAGGCGTGCAGCGCACACGCCCGCCGGTCTGATGCCGCCACAGCACAGTCCCTAATGCCGCGCCTGCATCGGGCGTGGCGGCAATCGCATACAAGCTGCCGTCATCCGAGCCGACATACGCGATGCCGTTGTGAATTGTCGCTTCTCCCAGCACCGGGCCGCCGGTCTGCACGCGCCAGCCCAGGCCCAAAACAGCGGGCGGCGTGGGAGCCGCCCCCACTGTGCCCGTAAACAAAGCCGTCTGCGCCCCATCCGCCTGCGAGGTAAGCTGTGCGCTGACCATCCCGCCCGCATCCAGGCCCGCCGCACACGTCACCCGCACGAAACAGTGCACGCTTTGCCCTGCATCCAAAGCAACCGGCAGCGGCAGCGGCGCTGTTTCCGACGGCTGATAGCTGCCGTTTCCCCCGGTGTCCTGCGTCAAAACGGCGCTCCAGCCGTCCGGCACGGTGATTTTCACGGCGAATTGATCGCTGCCGCTGCCAGTGTTCTGGATCAGCACCGGGAACGCGCACACGGTTTGACCGGCAGCCGCCGCTTGCGCCGACGCCGCGGGCACGACCAGGACGCCCCCTGCCCTGCCGATCACAAACGAAGCCGCATTGGACTGGCTGGTTTCGTTTGTGCTGTCGGCCAGCCCATACGAGGCCGTAACCACAGTCGTGACTACCGTGCCCGGCGCGGGCGCTGCCATTGCCAGGCTTTGGGATAGCAGCAACCCCGGCGCTAACCACAGCCCGCACGCGCTGCCGCGCCGTGTGCGCCGCGAAGAGGCCCAAAGATTTTTGCCGAACATGGGGACGTGCTCCTTGCCTGCTGCGCGGCACTCGCGCCGCTTCTTTAGTTATCGGGACACGACAGGCAGGAAACAAGCCCCGCGCTAAAAACCGACAACAATACAGGGACGGCGCCCTGTGCCGCGCATGCTGAAAAGGCAAGCGAGGGCATTCTTTCGGCAGTTTCCCCGCTTTGCCACGATGTATCGACGACGGAACAAATCCGTCCGTCGCTGCTCATGGCCTGGTACGCAGGGGCGACGCCGAAGAAATCATAGCACACTGCCGTCACAACAGCAAAGTTTGCAGGGCGCATTGACACGCAGAAGGCAAGCCGGTACAATAACACGCACGGAAACGAGTTTCTAAGAGTTGCAAAAACGCCCTAAAGAACAAGCAGGGACACGCCGATAATAAAGCTGTCGCAGAATAAAGTCTGCGGCGCGAAATAAAGACAAAGGCAAACCCGACCGAAAGGCGGGGACGCAAAGCCGCTGGGTCTAAGGGTGCCGCAAGGCATTTATGATCGCCCGGCCGCCACATCGCTGCATGAGAAACCTGCCTGCAAGGGCAGTTTCCAAATTCAAGCAGATATGAGGGCAGGATATATGAGAATCACAGACAACGAGTCATTGCGGGCAGGGCAAGTTTCCCCGATCACGCAAACGCAGGCAGTCGCGCCGCAGCCCAAAGCGGCGGCGCAAGCATACGGCAAAGGGGCCAGCCCCGCTGCCCAGGTTGAGTTTTCCGAACAGGCCCAAGCCATTGCGGTTGCCGCCGTGGCGGTGGATGCCGCACCGGACGTGCGCGAAAACCTGGTCGCCAAGCTGAAGTCTCAGGTGGATGCGGGCACGTACCACGTGAGCGGCAAGGACATTGCCGAGCAGATCCTGCGGCGAGCGCAGGCGGATCGTATTCAATAATCTCTTCCAACAGTTGAGTTTAATCGTACAAATGTTCGCAAAAGCCTGGGGTTTCCCCAGGCTTTTTTGCGTACAAGCGGGGATAAATTCGTGGATGGGGAGGGATAACGCAAAAGCCCGCCGAATGACAGGGCTATGAACAAGCAGCAACCGGCGCATCAAGCGCATTTGGGAGGGTCTGGCCGATGACGTGGACCTTGGCCGTTGTCAACCAAAAGGGCGGAGTCGGCAAAACGACAACCGCTGTCAACCTGGCCGCGAGCCTGGCTGCCGCAGGCAAGCGCACCCTTTTAGTGGATTGTGACCCGCAGGGCAACGCCAGCAGCGGGCTGGGCATTGATAAAAACGCCCTCGAACATTGTTTGTATGATGCTCTGGTGGAAGGCGTGCCCCTCGCCAAGGTGATCCACCGGGATGTCCTAGTGCCGGGTTTGGATGTCGTGCCGGCGACACTGGAGCTTGCGGGAGCCGAGATGGCGATGATCTCCGAATTGTCGCGCGAGACTATCCTGAAAAAGACGCTGCGCCCGGTGTTGTCGCAGTACGCCTATGTGCTGGTCGACGGGCCACCGTCTTTGGGTCTGCTGACACTCAATATCCTGACGGCGGCGGATGCTGTTCTGATTCCCATTCAATGCGAGTATTACGCGCTGGAAGGCATTTCACAGCTCATCGGCATCGTGGAGCGCGTGCAGGGCCAACTGAACCCGAAACTGGAAATCGGGCTGGTCGTGCTGACCATGCATGACGAACGCATCAACTTATCCCGGCAGGTCGTTTCCGAAGTGCGCGAGTACTTTGGCGACGCGGCGGCAAAGACCATCGTGCCGCGCAATGTGCGTCTCAGCGAAGCGCCCTCGTTCGGGCAGCCGATTTCGCTGTACGACCCCAAGTCAAAAGGCGCCCAGGCCTATTCGGAGCTGGCACAGGAGGTAATCGCGCTTGGAAAAGAATAACCCGCCTAAATCGTCGCTGCTGGATCGAAACAAAGGTGCGGACAAAAACCGCCTGGGGCGTGGCCTGTCGGCCCTGCTGCCGCCCGCGCGCATTGCTTCTGCTCCCCCGCCCGCTGATGCCGAGATGGCGCAGCCTTCGCCCGCCCCTGCCCCGTCCGAGACCGAAACGTCCGGCGTGGAGAAAATAGCATTGCGGGCAATTGTGCCCAACACGTTGCAGCCGCGCCAAATCTTCGATCCGGAAGCACTAGAAGACCTTGCCGCCTCGGTGCGGGCGCATGGCGTCTTGCAGCCGATCATGGTGCGCCCGATGGGCGGGGGCCGCTACGAGCTGGTGGCGGGCGAGCGCCGTTTTCGGGCGGCGGAAAAGGCGGGGCTGACCGAAGTGCCCGCCCAGGTTCGCACGATGACGGACGAAGAGTCGCTTACGGTTGCCCTGATCGAGAACATCCAGCGTGAAGACCTGAACGCAATTGAAGCCGCACGGGGTTATCGTCAGTTAATGGATCAATTCCGCCTGACGCAAACGGAGCTGGCGCGTCAGATCGGCAAATCGCAGCCCACGGTCGCCAATGCGATGGGGCTGCTGCGCTTGCCGGAAGAAATCCAGGCCAGCGTCTCGTCCGGGCAGATTTCAGGCGAGCATGGCCGCCTGCTGCTGACGGTCAAGGACGATGCGCAGCGGTTATCTATCTGGCGCACGACTGTGGACCAAGGGCTGAGCGCCAAAGAGCTGCGTGTGCTGGTAGCGCAGGAGCCGCTCCCGCCTAGCGCGCGTGTTCAGGCGGCTTCGCCAACGGTCAAAGACATCCACTGGCAGGGCTTGGAAGACAAGCTGCGGGCCGCCCTGGGCATGAAGGTCGGTATCAAGCTGGGCCGCGAAGGGCGTGGCACTTTGACCATTGAGTTCTCGGACGCCGATGAAATAGAATACCTGCTGGAAAAAATTCACCCGGCAATTTAGCAATTATCAGTCAACTGATAATTTTCAGGCTGGCTTGCCGCCTGTCTGCGCATTGTTGGTGATGAGCGAGCGAAGAGAGGCTTGATGATGAAGCTGGCGGAAGGCCTTGTTTTAAGAAAAGACACGAAGAAGCGTATCGAGCAGCTGCGCGAGCGGCTTAAATTGTCAGCTTTGGTGCAGGAGGGAGAAGAACCTGCCGAAAACCCGCACGACTTGCTTGCCGAATTGCAGTGATTGCTGACGCAGATGACTATGCTGATCCGGCGTATCAACCGCACGAACCTCCAGGCGGCTCTGCCGGACGGCATAACGCTGACCGATGCTCTGGCAGAGCGAGACACCCTTTCGCTGTCATTCAGTATCCTGGAAGCAACCGCTGTTGCGGCGACGCCGAAGTTCGAGCGCGCCAACCGCTCGGAAATCAAAAAAGTAGCCACAATCAAGGTGTCCGATCTGCGCCGTCAGATGGACGAGGTGGCGCAGCAGCGCCGGGAGATAGATACGCTGATCCAGTCCGCTCATTGGACAACGGATCTGCTGGAAGACGAATAGCACAAGCAGGTAGCTGCGAAAAACAACCGGGACACAGGCGGCGACTGCCCAAGTCGCAACCTCTGGCCCTCGTGCGGAGCCATGCGGGGGAGGGTTCGAATCCCTTAATGCACTGTTACGCTCAGTATTGTCACATCAGCACGGCGCATTGCGTATTCTTACTACCATGTGTCAGTTGTTTTTCGCAGCGAGGGTGGGCAAGGGACACTTGTGTCATCATAAACAAGCATAACACACAAAATTATCAGTCGACTAATAATTTAGAACAGCAAGTTAAGAAGATTATCAGTTGACTCATAATCTACGGCACTTAAATAATAGAAACATAGCTTAAGATGATTGCAGAAACAATCTCGGTGGGAACAGAATTGCTGCTGGGGCAGACATTGGATACAGATGCCGTGTTTATCGCACAAATGCTGTCCCGGCTGGGCATATCTATCCATTTCCGCAGCACTGTCGGTGACAACAGCGCACGGATGCAGGAGGCTATTCGTCTGGCATTGTCCCGCGCTGACCTGGTCATCACGATCGGTGGGCTGGGGCCGACCATGGATGACCTAACCAAGGAAACAGTCGGCGAAGTGCTGGGTGTCGGCTTTCAGGAAGACCCTGTTCATGCAGAGTGGCTAAGAGAGCTATTTGCGAAACGGGGCAATGCTCTCCCGCCGCCGGGTTTTCTCAAACAAGCCTTGGTGCCCGCTGAAGGGCGCGGATTACCTAATTCCAACGGCACTGCATTAGGCGCCTTGTTTGAAAAAAATGGCAAGATCGCCATCTGCCTGCCAGGGCCGCCGAATGAGCTGATCCCAATGGCGGAGCAAAGCGTGGAGCCGTTTCTTTTAGAGCGCACGTCCGGCAAGCGGCAGGTGATTGTGTCGCGCGTACTGCGCATTGTCGGCATGGGCGAATCAGGGGTCGAAGAGCGTGTCCGCGACTTGATGATGGGCAGCAGCCCCTCAGTCGCCCCGTATGCCAAGACCGGCGAGGTGCATCTGCGCATCACGGCCCGCGCCGGGTCTGAGGAAGAAGCGCAAATGATTATCGCACCAATGGAAACCGCGCTGCGCGAACGGCTAGGGGACGTAATCTATGGGACAGACAAGGAAACCCTGGAACAGGCAACCGTCGGACTGCTGCTGACACAGGGCAAGACACTGGCCGCCGCCGAATCGTGTACGGGGGGGTTGATCTCCAAGCGCATTACAGATGTGCCGGACGCGTCGCGCGTGTTCGGGCTGGGGCTGGTCACCTACTCCAACGAGGCCAAAACGCAGTTTTTGGGCGTGCCGGAAGAAGTTATTGAAGAGTTTGGGGCAGTCAGCCCCGAAACGGCCCGCGCGATGGCGGAAGGAGCGCGGCAGGCAAGCGGCGCGGATATTGGGGTCAGCGTGACGGGCATTGCGGGGCCGGGCGGCGGCTCGGACGCCAAGCCGGTCGGTACGGTGCATATCGGGCTGGCATGGGACGGCGGCAGCATGTCCCGGCATGAGCGCATTTGGGGGGGGCGGGCGGATGTGTCATACCGGGCGGCTCAAGGTGCGCTGGCCCTGGTGCGCCGCTTTCTGCTGCACCCAGATAAGGATGAGTTTGGAGGCTGATTTGCGCTGTTGTGGGCATCAAGTGTGTTACATATAGCTATAGGAAGAACGGAAGAGATTGCCATGAAGATTATGCCGCAGATGTTTCGACAAACCAGGCATACGCTTTCGCTGCTGGCTATGCTGCTCTTCACTGCGAACAAGGGTTCGGCGGGTTTGCCGATGGCTCCTAGCCATCTTCAGTATGCAATTGCTTATGCGCGGCAAAGCGGAAAGCCGTGCCTGGATGTCTCACTCACGTTTGCGGGGGACGCGAGCGGGGCATCGCAGCTCACTTTGCCCTCTGGCACTGGGCCGGGTGCTGTTGCCTATCCAAACATCGTGGATGTGCAGGCGGTTTCTGCCGGGACGACGATTACGCATACCGACAAGCCGCAGGCTGAGCGGATAACGTACTCGCCGGGCCAGACTGTCCGTGTCCGCTACCGCATCAGGGTCACGGATGCCGGGCAGCAATTGGAGCACTCTTATAGCCCGGAGGTGCAGGCCGACCATGTCTCCATCCTTGGCCTTCAGCTTTTTGCCATTCCCGGCGGGAGCATGGGCAGGCCGCTGACGGTTGACGTGGACTGGGACGCCCTGCCACCAGGGTGGACAGTGGCAGACAGCTTCGGCATTCGCCAGACCCGCCAGACATTTTCGGCCACGCCCGAAACACTGGGGCAAAGTATCTGGGCGGCGGGCGATTACCGCCTTCTGCGTACATTGGTTCGCGGCAGGCCGGTTTTCCTGGCCGTGCGCGGCAAATGGCCGGCCCCTGACACGCAGATACTGGCGACGTTCAGCCGGGTACTCAGCGTGGAGCGGGGCTTCTGGCATGACAATGGCCCGCCGTCTTACTTGATTGTTTTTAATCCCAATGAAGGCGACAATATCGGCATCTCGTTTCCAAGCTCATTCTATGAGGCAGGCCCGCTGGAAGAAGGCCTCAGCTTTGAGGTTGAGCGCATTTTTGCTCACGAAGCGTTCCATGCCTGGTTGCCATACCGCATTACGCTGGCTGGCCCGGCATCCGCGCATGCCTGGTTCTACGAGGGCTTCACAGACTCCTATGCGCCCCTGTTTTTGCTGCGCAGCGGCCTGATTACGCCTGCGAAATACGCGGATGATTGCAACGAAGTCATCCGGGATTATGAAACGTCGCCGTTCCGCAGCATCACCGAGGCGCAGTACCAATACGGACTAGAACATGGCTTTTCCGACTACCGGGGCCAGCAGATTGTTTACCGGCGGGGCTACTTGCTGGCGCTGCATTGGAACGCGCTGATCCGCAAGGCAAGCCGGGGCAAATACTCGCTTGACGACGTGATGCGCACCTTGCTGCTTCTCGCACAGAAGAGCAAACAGCCTCTGCCGTCATCCGACTTGGTCAGCGTCATGCGCCGCTATGCGCACCAGGATGTTTCGGGTGACATCTCGCGCTATTGCGTGCAGGGCAGGACACTTGCGCCCGACCCCGCCGCGCTCGGCCCGTGTGCGTCGCTTGCGCCGACAAAGGTGACGCTGTACGACCTCGGCTTTGACGGCTACGGCAGCTCGCAGCAAGGCAAAATCCTAGGCGTCAAACCAGCGAGCAACGCTTATCGTGCCGGTCTGCGCGACGGGCAGACGTATGTTGACGCAGACTACGAATACAAAAACCCAGCCAAGCAAGCCCGCATTACGATCAAAGACCAGGGAACACAGCGTGTCGTGGCGTATTATCCTGCCGGTCAAACACTCGAAATGCCGCAGTACAAATTAAAGCCGGACGCATCAGAAAATACCTGCCTGTCCTGGTTCGGCATTGCTTCGCCCCCGGCTCAAACCCCAAGTCAATAAGCGCCTGCAAAGCGTTTTCCAGAAACAACACGGCGGGCAGTGCCGATGCTTACTCGGCTGCTGCCGGGCGCTGCGGCGTCTTTGCCTGCGTATTGCGGCCTCATTCCCACCTCGTTTTCAGCCACTTGCAACGGCGGAACAATTTCTTCCGCCGTTGGTACGCGAGGGAAACAAGAGAGCCGCACCTAAACAATACCCTCGGAAAGAGGCCACAGCACAGAGGCGCTCTGCAAAAAAGCGGCGTTTGACAGGCTTCCTGCATCTCTGATATACTACATCCTGTAGTACGATCTACTACACTCTGTCGGGGACTGCTGCGGGAGTCGCTATGACAATCACCATTGAATTGACCTCTGAAGAAGAAACACTGCTTCGTCAGAAAGCAGAGCGGCAGGGACAAGCGCCGGAAGCCGTTGTTCATGGCCTGGTGCAGCAAGGGCTGCTTGCCACGCCGCCGGAACAGCCTGAGTTGCAAACGGTGTCCGATAAAGCGCATGAGGCACTTGTCCAGCACCTGCTAGATACGGGCCGGATGTCGAAGCGACCTACCAATCCAGGACAACTAAGACCATTTAGACCAATCACCATGACAGGAAAACCTGTCTCTGAAACCATTATAGAAGAGCGGCGTTTATAGAAGAGCGGCGTTAAGCGAATGGCTTTCTATTTCATGGACAGCAGTGGCCTCGTAAAGCGTTATATCACCAAAGTCGGTTCTACCTGGGTGCAGGAGTTAACCAATCCGGCGGCAGGCAATCAAATTTGTGTTGTGCAAATCACCGGTGTGGAAGTGGTCGCGGCGATTGCGCGCCGCCAAAGACAAGGGAGTTCATCGGCAGAGGAAGCGGCGACTGTAATCGCAGATTTCCAGGCCGACTTTAGCACGGCCTACTATTCTCTTGATGTTGACGCTGCTCTTGTTGTTGTCGCAATGGAAACGGCAGAAAAACATGGGCTGCGTGGCTATGATGCCGTACAGCTTGCAGGTGCGCTTGATTTATGCAGCCAGTGCCGCATCTTTGGGCTTCCCGACCCCATCGTTGTCAGTGCCGACGTAGAACTTAATAGCGCGGCAGCAAGAGAAGGGCTTGCTGTTGACAACCCAAACAGCCATGCTTGATGCACTCAAAACAGGGCAAAATGTGGTATAATATCGTACACACGTTCCCTTTAAGTTTGCAGGCACAAGTACAATCGTGATGAACGACCACGCCCCGGTGGGCACACAAGGAGACAGCATTGGATAAAGAAAAAGCGTTGGAACTCGCCATGACGCAGCTGGAAAAGCAGTTCGGCAAGGGCAGTGTTATGCGGCTGGGCGAGTCGCCGCGCATGACGGTGGAGGCTATCTCCACCGGGTCGCTCGCGCTGGACCTTGCCCTGGGCGTGGGCGGCGTGCCGCGCGGACGCATTACCGAAATCCACGGGGCGGAGTCGTCGGGCAAGACGACCATTGCGTATCACATTGTGGCCGAGGCGCAGAAAATGGGCGGCGTGGCGGCGTTTGTGGATGCCGAACACTCGGTGGACCCGGAATACGCGCGCAACCTAGGCGTGGACATCAACAAATTGCTGATCTCGCAGCCGTCGACTGGCGAGGAAGCCCTGGAAATCATGGACGCACTGGTGCGCAGTGGGGCCGTGGATGTGGTCGTGCTGGACTCGGTGGCGGCCTTGGTGCCTAAAGCCGAGATCGAAGGCGAGATGGGCGACAGCCATATGGGCTTGCAGGCGCGCTTGATGTCTCAGGCCATGCGTAAGCTCAACGGTTCCATCTCCAAGACCAACACGGCGGCGATCTTTATCAACCAAATCCGCGAGAAAATTGGCGTCATGTTCGGCAACCCGGAAACCACGCCGGGCGGACGCGCCCTGAAGTTCTATGCAAGCGTCATGCTGGACGTGCGGCGCATTGAAACCTTGAAGCAGGGCACGGACATGGTCGGCAACCGGGTCAAAGTCAAAGTGGTCAAGAACAAAGTCGCGCCGCCGTTTCGGCAGGCCGAGTTTGATATTATGTTCGGCAAAGGCATCTCGCGCTCCGGCTCCATTATCGACATCGGCGTGGAGATGGCCTTGATCGACAAGCGCGGGTCGTTCTTCGCCTACAACGAGACGCGGATCGGGCAGGGGCGCGAAAACGCCAAGCAGTACCTGGAAGAGCATCCCGAGATGATGGACGAGATCGAGGGGATTATCCGGGGCGATGAGAAAGCCGCTGAAATCCTCACGGTAGGCGCAGCGGAAGAGTAAATAGTCTCTTTCGCAGACACTTCCTCCGGGTTTGGTATCCGCGAACCCGGAGGGAGTTTACGCGCCATGATGCGGAGGAACTGGTGCTGATGCTGCTCACAGATGGAGAACTTATTTTAGACAGAATGGTGTCTGCCGTGGACAAAGTGCGCGACCGCCTGCGGCGATCTACTCACGCTTTGGAGCAGGCAAACCTTGCTTATGCTGTCGTTGGGGGCAATGCGGTTGCCGCTTGGGTCGCGCGTGTGGATGAAGCCGCCGTTCGCAGCACGCAGGATGTTGACGTGCTGCTGCGGCGGATTGACCTGCCGGATGCGAAGGCTGCGCTGGAGAAAGCGGGCTTTGTTTATCGTCATGTGGCCGGGATGGATATGTTCATGGATGGCGAAAGCGTCAAAGCACGCGACGCTGTGCATATCTTGTTTGCAGGTGAAAAGGTGCATCCGCAGGATATTCTGCCCAGCCCCGATGTTACAGATGCAGAGCAGCTTACCAGCTTTAAGGTGCTCTCTTTGGAGGCATTAGTGCGCGTTAAGCTGAATGCCTTTCGTACGAAAGATCAACTGCACCTACGCGACATGCTAGATGTTGGGTTGATTGATGAAACATGGAAAAGCCGCTATCTGCCGCCGCTTGGGGAGCGTCTGCAAGCTTTAATAGACACGCCCGAAGGATAGAATGACCTCGGAAACCAGAGGATTTATGGCTTCTCTGCCCGCAACGCGCGTCACGCCGGAGCAGTGTCTGGAAGAGCATCCCGAGATGATGGACGAGATTGAGGGCATCATCCATGGCGACGAGAAAGCGGCAGAAATCCTCACTGTCGGCGCAGCGGAAGAATGATCATACTTATCGCGCGGAGATGCCGCCGTAAATGAATTGGCATCTCTGCGCGCTTCGTGTGAATGAAGAAGCACGGGGATTCGTATTTTTTGCGTTGAGGAGATGCATGAGCTATGAACACACGTCGATTTTATACGTTTTCGGCTTGCTTGTGGTTTGTCCTATATGGGATATGTGGATTAGCCTTAGCTCAAGGTACGGGCGACAAAGCCTCGCTTCAAGGTATTACTAACTTTGCCGTTTCCCTGCCTGGCGTCGGCCTAGATGACAAAAATGATATGGAGGAGGCCGCTACATTACGGCAAGTATTCGCCAGCAAACTCGACGCAGCAGGGATTGGATACCGGATTATACTGCCCGATCATCCCACGCGAACGCAGCCAACACCTGTTCTTCGAATGATTTGGTGGACAATGCACGACAACGCCTCGCAGCGTGATTATTATTACCTATCATTGGAAGTGCGCCAGTTCGTCACCGTACCACGTTCTTCTGCTTCCGTTGTTGCAACCACCTATGTTACTGGCCCGCAATTCGGTGTTGTTACTACAGGCCCAATTGAGGTCTTTTCGCATGACGTAGGCCACCAGCTTGATGCTCTTATTCTTGATTGGAAAGCCGCCAATGCGCCGCGCCCAGCTGGCCCTCCACGCTCCGGGTTCTAAGCGTCAAAGGGACTAATGAAAGTGGCTAGAAAGAAGGTGACACAATGTCCTCAGCAGCCGCAGTGTGCGTGACGCCGGAGCAGTATTTGCAAGCAGAACGCAAGGCCGAGTACAAAAGCGAATACTGGGACGGCGAGATTGTAACGATGGCGGGCGGCAGCAGAAAGCATAGCCTCATCAGTGTCAACATCTCCGGCGAACTGCGCGCACGGCTGAAAGAAGGGCCATGCCAAACCTACTCCAGCGATTTACGGGTACAAGTAACCTCTACACGCTATCTTTACCCCGATGTGTCTGTTGTTTGTGATGAACCGAAGTTTGCAGATGATGAAGCAGACATGCTGACCAATCCAGCAGTGGTAATAGAAGTGCTTTCGCCATCCACCGAAGACAAAGACCGCGGTATCAAGTTTGCATTCTACCGCCAGATTCCAACACTCTCAGATTATGTCATGGTTTCGCAAGAGGAGCTGCTTGTGGAGCACTACGCGCGGCAGGATAACGATCACTGGCTTCTCGCCGTGCTGCGTGGCCCGGATGCCGTGCTGCGCCTGTCTTCCATCGGATGCGGCCTGCCGCTGTCGGAGATTTATGCGCGGGTGATATTTTCTCGTGCAGCGGAGGCCGAAGAAGGAGAGTAGCCGATGCCAAGCATTACAGCATTGGAGCCGCAGCGCAGAAAGGGCCGTCTCAACGTGTTTGTGGACGGCCAGTTTATTTTGGGGGTGGGGGAGAACGTGGCCGCTGACCTTGGACTGCGTGTCGGGCGGGAAATGACACCTGAAAAGCTGCGCGAGACGGCGGGCGCGGAAGAAGTCCACAAGGCAATGGAGTCTGCATTAAGCCTGCTGGACGTGCGGGCACGGGCGACGCGGGAAATCAAGACGCGGCTGGCGCAAAAAGGCTACGAAGAAGAAGTCATCCAAAAGGTGCTGGAAAAGCTGGTGCGGATGGAGCTGCTCGATGACGCGCAGTTTGCCGCGCAGTGGGTGCAGGCCAAAACGCGCGTGGAGGGCAGCCGTCCGATGGGACGGCGTCGGCTGACGCAAGAGTTGTTTCTCAAAGGCGTTTCCAAAGAAGAAGTCACGGAAGCAGTCGAAAAGGTCACCGATGACGCGGAACTCGAACTGGCACGAGCAGCGGCGCGCAAAAAAGTGCGCACGGTGCCGTCAAACCCGGACGCTCTCAAGGCCGAGCAGCAAAAGATAATCGGCTTTTTGCAGCGCCGTGGCTTTGGGTGGCAGACCGTCAAGCAGGTCACGCGGGAAGTGCTGCCGGCAGCCTCGGACGCGCAGGATGAGGATTTAAACCTGGCCGAAGAATAATGAGTGAAGAATAATGCAGGAATTGCAGATAAGAGCGCCGAAATAAAAGATTGAGACAAATAATTAGACTGCCAAGCCAGAGGACGAAACCGAAGAACATGCCGCACGCACAGTTCGGCACGCGGCATAGGTAACGATACACTATCCGCTCAACCTCAAAAAAACACGGCTTTGGGGGTGAGGCAACGATGTCAAGTGTGATTGGAGGAAGCGTAGTGGCGATTGTGCTCTCAGCTATCGCCATGGTGCTTCTTTACTTAAGTTATATTAAACCCCAGCGCGTACGGCTGGACATTCGCCTGCGCGAAATAGATCAAGAGCGAGCGGGTTTGCAGGCACAAACCGAAACGCGGCACAAAGAACTGATATTGGAAGCGCGGGAAGAAGCGCATCGCCTGCGCGGCGAAGTGGAACAGGAAAACCGGGACAAGCGACACGAACTTCAGCGAGTCGAGCGAAAACTAGCGCAAAAAGAAGAAACGCTGGAAGAAAAACTGGCCGTTTTGGATGGGCAGCGCGAAGCGGTAGCGGTGCAGGAGCGGGCGGCGCAAGTGCATCTGCAAGAAGTGTGGAACCTTAAGGAGCAGCAGAAAGTCGAACTAGAGCGTGTAGCCGGGATGGCCATGGAAGACGCCAAAACGCAGCTGCTCAAGGAAGTGGAAGACCAAACTCGGCACGAAGCGTCGCGGATGATCCAGCGCATCGAAGACGAGGCCAAAGCCGAGGGTGACAAGCGCGCACGCAACATAGTCATGGTTGCGATCCAGCGGATTGCCCAAGACCATGTCAGCGAGTCGACTGTGTCGGTCGTGCCGCTGCCTTCGGATGATGTCAAAGGCCGGATTATTGGTCGTGAGGGGCGCAATATCCGCACATTTGAAACATTGACGGGTGTCGATGTTATCATCGACGACACCCCCGAAGCCGTGGTGCTGTCGTCGTTTGACCCGGTGCGACGCGAAATAGCGCGTCAAGCCTTGACGTCCTTGATCATCGATGGGCGTATCCATCCGGGGCGCATTGAAGAAATGGTGCAGAAAGCCCAGGATGATGTTGAAGGCATGATTCGTGAGGCGGGCGAACGGGCCGTGATGGAAACAGGCGTGACCGGCCTGCACCCCGAGCTTGTCCGAATTTTAGGACGTATGCGCTTTCGGACTTCGTACGGCCAGAACCTATTAGATCATTCCATTGAAGTGTGTTTGATAGGCACCTCAATGGCTGCGGAGCTTGGGGCCAATGTCAATGTTTCCAAACGTGCTTCTTTGCTGCACGACTTGGGTAAAGTAGTGCCGGATGCCGAGGGGCCACATGCCCTGCTTTCACAGGAACTCATGCTGCGTTTTGGAGAAAGCGTGGCGGCGGCGCATGCGGCCGGTGCGCACCACGACGAGATCCCGCGCGAAACATTGGAAGATAACATCGTACAGATGGCGGATGCTATCTCGGCGGCCCGTCCCGGTGCGCGTCGCGAGGTGCTGGAAAACTATGTCAAGCGCCTGCAAAAGCTGGAAACCATTGCCGAGGCTTTTCCTGGTGTTGAGAAGACTTATGCTGTTCAGGCCGGCCGGGAAATACGGCTTATGGTGCGTCCCGATGTCGTGGATGACGCAGCGGCACACAAACTGGCTCGGGACGCCGCACGGCGCATTGAAGAAGAAATGGACTATCCGGGGCAAATCAAAGTCACGGTTATTCGCGAAACGCGCGCTATTGATTACGCGAAATAGCAGATAGGGAATGATGCAAAGCAAAAGTGCTTGACGCGTAGCATCTTGTTAGAAAGAGCGAGCGAGTACTTTGCGTATTTTAATGCTCGGTGACCTGGTAGGCAAACTCGGCAGAGAAGCTGCGCAAACTATGCTTCCGACTTTGCGGGAAATATACGCACCGAACTTTATCATTGCCAATGGTGAAAACGCAGCGGCGGGGCTAGGGATTACGCCCGACATCGTAAAAGCTCTGCTGCACAGCGGCGTGGACGTGGTCACGCTGGGTAACCACACCTGGAGCAAAAACTCCGTGGTGGAATGTTTGGAGTATGAGCCGCGTATTTTGCGTCCCGCCAACTATCCCTCCGGGACACCAGGGCGAGGCTGCCGAATTTATACGGCCAGTGACGGCATCCGCGTGGGCGTAGCGAACTTGATGGCCCGCACTTTCATGGAGCCGCTCGATGACCCTTTTCGCCTTGCAGACACAATTTTAGGGTCGTTCCGAGGGCAAGCTGTCGTTTCACTCTTTGACTTTCATGGAGAAGCAACTTCGGAAAAGATGGCCCTTGCTTACTATCTCAACGGGCGCGCCAGCGCAGTGATTGGCACACACACGCACGTACAAACTGCGGATGAACAAATTCTTTCGCAGGGTACCGCTTATCTTTCCGATGTCGGCATGGTCGGGCCACAGAACTCAATCCTCGGAATGGATGCCGACGGGGTGGTAAAACGCTTTGTCACGCAAATGCCTCATCGCCTGGAAGTTGCCGAAGGCCCTGTTGTTCTCTGCGGCGTCCTGGTAGACGTGGATGCCGGCACGGGACATGCTACCCATATTGAGCGCATCCAAATTCGGGACATCGTTTAAAAGGAAAACAATGAGCTGTCTCCAGTCACAACATCGTTTTTTGCTCGCACCCACAAGCTTGCTGACTGTGTATGTTTTACTTCTGACAAGCGGCTTCGGACAGGCAGCGCCGCAAAAAGCGACACCGCGCAAGCCGGTTTCAGGTAAAGGGCGGCTAAAACCAGGCCATTTGCCGCCGCTGCAGACAAGCCGGGCAGCCCTTGCTCCCCCAGTTCCGCAGTCGGACGATTTGCTGATCTATGATGGACAAGCCCCCAATCAGTCCAATCTGTCCGTGTCTGCCTGGGGCGGCGGAGCGGCGGCGGATAACAACGAAGTGTCTTTTTCCAAAGGGCACTCGCTGAAAATCACCACGCTGGACCCTTATCAAGGCGCAAAAATCTCCCTGCAAAAGCCTGTCGATTTAGGAAGCGGCACAGACCCCGCGCGCGTGATGATCTTCATGCTGAGGCTTACCGCTGACACGCGTAACTTTCGCGCAGGCGAGGGCATCCATTTTCAAAACAGGCCGCGTATGACCCTGGCGCAGTTTCCGCAAGGCAGGCCGCCGCGAAACTTCACGCCGCCCGGCATGTCCCCCTACGAGTTGGACCGTCCTGGCTTTAGTCCTATCCCACAGGCAGCCCCGCTGCCGCCGCAGCTTCTCAGCGCTGTTCACTTGATCTTCACCCGTGCCGATGGATCGCAGGCCGATGTGCTGCGTCCTTATCCCAACCTCAGCCAAACGGATACCGGTGGCGATGCGGAGCAATGGGTGCCGATTAGTGTGCCGCTTGCCGCACTGCATTTCGCGAGTGGCGCGGCTAGTTCTCCCCTGCAAAGCATTATTCTCGCGGGCAATGACTATGCCGTGCTGTATCTGGGGCAGATCAGAGTGACGCGCGACACGACCCCAATTACGTGTTTTGCAGGGGAGGGCATGACCGTGTCCGTGGGAGAAGCCGTCACGCTGCATGGAAATGCGGGCGGCGGCGCGAGCAGCCTCAAATATTCCTGGGACTTTGACGCTTCCGACGGCATCACCGATCAGGCAGCGGGGCCGACCGTCACCACACGCTACCTTCAGCCAAAAGATTACATCGCCACACTGACTGTTTCGGATATTGACGGCTTGAAAAAGCCGGCCGTATCGACTGTCACAATCCACGTCCAGTAATACTCTTTCCAGCAACAACAGGCATTTGCCATGATCCAAGACGACTTGCTTTTCCCTGATACGCAAACCCCTCCGCCTCGGCGCGGGCCTGTGCTGGCCTTGCTTGTCGCAATGCGCCCCAAGCAGTGGACAAAAAACCTGCTTTTGTTTGCCGGGCTGCTGTTTACGCTTGACCAGCGTCATGCCCTGGCCGACTATCAGCGCGCGGCGCTGGGCTTTGTCCTGTTTTCTTTGCTATCCAGCGTTGTGTATCTTGTCAATGATGTGCTGGACAGAGACAGCGACCGTCTGCACCCCAAAAAACGCCGCCGTCCTATTGCATCCGGGGAGCTTTCGCCGCAGGCCGCGATTGTGGCCGCCGTTATTTTAGGCATCGGCAGCTTGACCGCGTGCTTTGCGTTGAGCGTCAGTTTCGGCCTTGTCGCGGCGACTTATTTTGCCCTCACCGTGCTGTATTCGTTCAAGCTCAAGCATGAAGTCATCTTGGACGTTTTGGTGCTGGCGGCGGGCTTTGTGCTGCGTGCGATTGCCGGGGCCGTGCTGATTGGCGTGTTTATTTCGCCCTGGCTGATTTTATGCACCCTGATGCTGGCCTTGTTTTTAGGTCTTTCTAAGCGTAGGGCGGAGCTGATTGCCGTTACCGCATCCGGCAAGCCCGGCACACGGCGTATTTTGGGCGAATATTCGGCGGCGATGCTGGACCAGATGATCGTCATCGTCACATCGGCCTGTTTGATGTCTTACACGCTGTACACAGTCGAATCCCCCGCCGCCCATCAGCATCACTATCTGATGCTGACTATTCCTTTTGTGCTGTACGGCATTTTCCGCTATTTGTATTTGATGCACCGTCACCAATTGGGCGAGGCCCCGGATGCCGTTTTGCTGGAAGACCGACCCATGATGGTCAACCTGGCTTTGTGGGGATTGTCCACGGGCCTGATCGTCACGCATTCTTTTGACCACTTGTTTATGCTGATCCGGCATTAGTGTGTTCGCTGTTCCCACTGTTCCTTTTGGAGATCACTCATGGCTGATGATTTGGAAAAAGACGTTTTGCGCGCCGAGCGCACCCTCGCGGAGATCGAGGCCGATCAGGCCGCCGCGCAGCGTGACCGGGCGCTGGCCGAGCGCAACCAGGCCCTGCATCAGCGCGATGCCGCCACAAAAGGACGGGCGGCGGCGCAGTCTTATGCCTGGCACGAAGCCGAGGATGCCCGCAAAAGCTCGACCGGCTTGTACGTGCTGCTGGCGGCTGTCGCGATTGCCTTGCTGGTCATTGCCGCCGTGTTTCTCAGCAAAAGCGGCGCGCCCGACCAGGGCAATGTGATTGTCCACCGGACAACCCCCACGGTTCCCGCCGCCAGCTTAACGCCGCCCATTCAGCTTGCGCCTAATCCCACTGTTCCTGCCGCGCCTGCGCCTGTTCCGGTTGTCGTGGCTGCGCCCAGCGCGCCGCGCGTCATCGTTGTCACGCCGCCCGCCTCCCCCGCGCCTGCCGTCGCCCCCGCCGCGCCCGTTGGTGGCGGAGGAAGCGCCGTATCGGGTTCCAGCACGGATGGCGCAGGCGGCCCGCAGGATATGGGAGTATCACCCGCGCCCGCCGACCAAACGCCCTCGGCAAGTGGAGGGGGATCGTCGGACACGTCCGGCACCACCACGACGACAACAACGACCACCACCAACGGCACCGGCCAGTAATTCCGGCTTTTTTATGCGCTTACTTCGGAATGCAAACATGAACCTTCTTTACGCAAGAGCAGGCTTTTGGGGCCAAGTCTTTGCTGGCGTGGCTGTTTTCTGCGCTTTGCTCTGGGTGGCAAAGTCGGCAGCGTCTGCACCGAATACGGCACAGGCTGCCTGCTCACCGGCAAAACTGCAAGCCCAAATAGTTGGTATCGCGCAGGCGACGCATGGACCTGTCGGGGTTGCCGCTTTGGTTGTGGAAGGCGGCGCTGCGGTTGCTCTGCACGGCGAGCAGCATTTCCCCATGCAAAGCGTCTACAAGCTGCCCATTGGCATGGCGGTCTTGCATCAGGTTGATTTGGGGACGCTCCGCCTTGATCAGCCGGTGCAGATTAGGCCAAGCGACCTTGTGCCGCCATCCCGTGGCAGCCCCATCCGGGATAAGTACCCGCACGGTACGGTGATGACAGTCTCTGCCTTGCTGGAAGCCATGATGAATGTCAGCGACGGCACGGCGTCAGATGTCCTGCTCACGCTGGCTGGCGGGCCGGGGCGGGTGACCGCCTATGTGCGCGGGCTGGGAGTTCGCGGGGTTGTTATCGCAACATCCGAAAGGGCGATGGCCCAAAGCGAGCAGGTGCAGTACCAAAACTGGGCCACGCCCGATGCGATGGCGGCCCTGCTCTGCGCCTTGCAGCAGGAACGCGGATTATCGGCGTCCAGCCGCCGCCGACTGCTTGGCCTGATGAGCGGCAGCACGACCGGGCCGCACCAGATCAAGGGACTGCTGCCGCCCGGCACCGTTGTCGCCCACAAGACAGGCAGCAGCGGCACCGTCCGCGGCCTGACACGGGCAACCAACGACGCAGGCTTGGTCACGCTGCCCGACGGCAGGCACCTCGCCATTGTTGTGTTCGTTTCCGATACCAAAGCAGACATGACGACACAGGAAGCGGTGATCGCCAAAACCGCGCGGGCGGCGTGGGACTGCCGCGCCGTGCTGGAAACCGGCAAGCCGCGTCGCTAGACTTTCGTCGCCCACGAGAACAGCGCCCCGGCTTCTTTCCTACGCCCGTGAGGGCCTGGCTTCACCATTGCCGGGGGTTTTACACCCCCGGCTCCTGCCCCGCCTTTGCTTGCTGCTTACCCGCCCTTTGCTCCAAACTGGCCTGACGTTTGCCTAACACTTGCCCGGCCTGCTTTGCAGTAAATGCACCCGGATTGCACACCCGCTGCCCAGGCTTCCCTCCGGCTTTTCAAGCGCGTACCAACGACGGACGAAATTGTTCCGTCGTTGGGATGCCGTCTAAACACCTATAAACGCCCTCAATGCCCCCCATAAAACGCCGGAAAATCCACCCGGTTCGTGCGAAAGGCGCAATCTGCGGCGCGGGCGGGTATCCTTAAAGAACAGTTTACGCCCTTAATCGAAGGAGAGTTTTACTTGAAAGTTGGCCTGATCGGCTTGCCTCAGTCAGGCAAGACCACGTTGTTTCATGCCCTGACGCGCGGCGAAGGCAGTGCGGCAGGCGGCGGCAGCAGCGCGATTGTCAGTGTCGTGCCTGTCCCGGACGCGCGCTATGACTTTGCGCTAAACTTATTTCACCCCAAAAAGCGCACGCCCGCGACGATTGAGTTTACCGAAGGCGGCGCGCAGATTACCGCAGGCGAAAACCGGGCGCAGCAGAAGTTTGGCTCAGACTTCTTTGTCGGCATTCGCAGCGTGGACGCCCTGGTCCTGGTCGTGCGGGCGTTTGAAACGCCGTCTCTGCCCGCGCCCGATGGGGGCTTGAACCCGCTGAAAGAATATCAGACCATCACGGAAGAGCTGCTGCTGGGCGACTTAGGCGTGGTGGAAACCCGCATGGCCCGCATCGACAAACAGCTTTCGACCCGCAAAACCGGCGTCCCCAGCCCGGAAGTGGCGGAGCGCGAAGCCCTGGTCAAAATCAAAGCGGCGTTGGATGATTTCAAGCCCGTGTCCAGCGTGGACCTCACCGATGACGAGCGTAAAATGACGCGCAACTTCGACTTTCTCACGGCCAAGCCGCTGATCGCAGTCGCCAATGTCGGGGAAGCGGATATTGCATCCGGCGAAGGCTTGCCCTTGTTGGCCGCGCTCAAAGAACTTTGCGAGGCTGAAGGCAACGAATTGATCGCCCTGTGCGCATCGGCGGAAGCGGAAGTGGCGATTTTGGACGAGGGCGAACAGCGTGAGTTTCTAGACGCATTGGGCATTGAAACACCGGCGCGGGATCGCCTCATTCGGGCCGCGTATGCCGCCCTGGGAGTGATGTCGTTCTTCACCGTGGGGGAAGACGAAGTGCGGGCGTGGACTGTAGACACCCGGTGCCGCGCCCAGGATGCGGCGGGCACGATCCATTCCGACCTCGCACGCGGCTTTATCCGTGCGGAAGTGATGGCGTTTGACGATCTTGTTACGGCGGGGACATGGGACGTAGCCAAAGCCGGGGGTAAACTGCGGTTGGAAGGCAAAGACTACCTCGTCAAGGACGGGGATATTCTGCACGTGCGCTTCAAGGTGTAGCGTGATGCCGGGGGTATCAAACCTCCGGCAAAGAGGAAGCCAGGCCCTCGCGGGCATAGGACAAGTAGTTTTTACGTCCGAAGGACGCAGCTTCGTAGCTGCCGGGGGTTTGATACCCCCGGTATCCCGTGTTCGACAAAACGCTGACACATTCCATGAACTTTCTGCAAGAACGGATACTGGGCAGAATCGGACGCTTGCAGTGGCTGTCGCTGCTGGCGGGCGTGCTGCTGTTTGCCATCCTGAACCTGCTGCTCACGCTGCTGGTGCCGAATGCGACGCATGTCATTATCCCCATCAATATCATCGCCGCAGTTCTGGCAATGGCAATCGGGCCATATTTGCTGCGGACGATTGACACGATGCAGCAGACCCTGACACGCCAAAACACGGAATTGCGCAGCCTGCATGCTATCGACGAAGCGCTCAGTGCACGGGTGGAAACAAGTGCCATCCTAGACATCGCCGTGCGCGAAACCGTGGCCGCGGTGGACGGCGAAATGGGGGCGCTGTGGCTGTTTGACGAGGCCGATGCAAGCCAGGTTGTCACGCGCGTGTTTCATCATATCAGCCCGCCCTTGCAGGCCATGGTGGGCAATGTTCTGGGCGCGCGGGAGCGGGATGAAGCCCAGCGCACGCGCCTTGCCGTTCGCGTGCAGGAGCTAGACCTCACCTGGAGCCGCGACCGCACGGCTTCTTTGCTCAAGCTGCGCAATACGGTCGCCGTGCCGGTCACGCGGGATCAGGCCGTGCTGGGCGTATTGTGGGTCGCGAACCGGGGCGGCGGCATGGCCCTGTCGGGCTTTACCAAGGAAGACGTGTCTTTGCTTTCGGGCATTGCATCCACACTCGCCGTTGCCATTCAGAACGCGCGCTTGTACGAGGAAACCCAGCGGCGTGGCTTGATCCTGCGTACCCTGGTCGCCCGGACGGGTGAGGCGGTCGCGGCCTCATCGGATGCTCCGCGCTTGATGCAAATCTTAGCCGACGAAGCCGCGCGTATTCTGGACTGCCCCCGCGTCGCCGTGTATGCGTGGGACAATGCGCCTGTCCAGCTGCATCCGCTGGCCCCCACAGGTTTCCAGCCGCTGGCCTTCCATGACAGCCTGCACCCGGAAGCGCCATCAACGCCGCCGCAGGCACCCCCTTTGCAGATCGACCGGGCGCATCTGCCCGACGATGTCACTTTGGGCGGGCCGGGCGGGGCCGCGCCGTATGTCGCCAGTGTCCAGGATGCACTCGGCCTCGCGCCGGGCGCAGCGCCGTTTCTGCAAGCGCCCGGCTACCTGTATGTGCTGCGCGCCCGCGACCGCCGAGGCATCGGGCTGCTGTGCCTACTGGACCGCGCGCCGCACCCCCAGTCCGCCGACCGTGATGCGTTCGCCCACGCCCTGGCAGCGCAGGCGGCCATCTCACTGGAAAACTCGCTTCTGACTCAGCAAGCGCAGGCCCTGTTGATGCGCTCGCAGGCGATGCAGGAAGCCACCAGCCAGATCGCGGGCAACCTGGACACCGGCGCGGTGCTGTCTGGGGTCATGGAAAGCGCACGGCGCGTGCTGGAAGCCGATGGCTGCGCCCTTTGGGATTATCTGCTGCCGGAACCGGGCGGATCGCAGGTCGGGCAATGGGCGCAGCGCGCCTCGCAGGGCTTGATGATGAGCGCGGAAACCGATCACAATTACGAAGAAGAGATCTTGATGCAGGTTCTGGCGGCTCTCCAGCCGCAGGCCGTGCCCCTGCGCGGCGGGGCGGCTGAGGGAACCGGGCAGGTGCGCGTTCTGCTCGCATTGCCCCTGGTATACGGCGGCAAAGCGACCGGGGCGATGACTTTATATTACCAGTCGCCCCATGCGCTGTCCCCGGATGACATCGGGCTGGCGCAGAACTTCGCCCATCAGGCCGCCAACGCCCTGCAAAACGCCCGCTTGTTCGCCAATCTGGGAGCGGCGTACCGACGTGAGCTGCGCATTGCCGAGACGTTGCAGCAGAACCTGACATCCCTGATCCCGCCGCAGGCTGACACGTTTCAATTCGCGCACGAGTATCAAGCCGCGCTCAGTGAAGCCGAGATCGGCGGGGACTTTTATGATGCGTTCACCTTGGGCGATCACCAGATGGGGATTGTGATGGCCGATGTGTCAGGGAAAGGCTTGAAAGCCGCTCTGCAAACCGCCATGGTGAAATACACATTGCGCGCTTTTGCCGCCCAGTACCCGGATGCGCCAAGTGATGTGCTGGAGCGCGTCAACAATGTACTCAGCAGCAATCTGGGCATGCTGGACGGCTTCGTGACATTGTTTTACGGCGTTTTAGACACCCAAACAGGCGGCTTTGTTTACGCCAATGCGGGCCACGAAGCTCCCTTCTGGGGCCGCCGGTTTGAGGGCGATGTGATCCCTCTGCCTAGTGAGAACGGCCTGCCGCTGGGCTGCCTGCCCTCTGCTCGCTATGGGGCGCAGACTGTGCAGTTCGCGCCCGGCGACCTGCTGGCCTTGTTCACCGACGGCATGACTGAGGCGCGCAGCCCAAATGGCGATTTTTTGGGTTCGGACGGCCTGCGCGCCCTTGTTCCCGCCGATGCGTCCGATGCCCGCGCTGCCTGCGCGGAGATTTTTGGGCGTGTGCGCGCTTTTGCCGGAGACAATTTGCGCGACGATGTTTCCCTCCTGCTTCTCCATCGTGCGTCCTGAACCGCAGGCGGACACGACGCCGGCTTCCCTAGGCGTGTCCAGTTTGACCCGGCGACACGGGTTGCGTGCGGCCTCATTACTGGTTGTGTGCGGCCTCATTACTGGTTGTGTGCGGCCTCATTACGGGTTGCGTGCGGCCTCATTACGGGTTGCGTGCGGCCTCATTTCGCCGGCGTTCCCCCCTCTTATCAAGCCATGGCCGACGACGGAACAATTTCTTCCGTCGTCGGTTCGCGCCGGCAACAAGGGCGAAATGCGGCGGCAAACACGGCGCGACGCGAGGGGACACCGTGCCAAACCACGCAAAGCCAGGCAATTCCGCCTCCTGTTTGCCTTGAAACTTGCCGGGAAATAGTGTATCATAGGGCCACACTTACCATTGCCCATTGTGAACAAAGGAGCAGCCCATTGGCCCTGCTGGAAAATAGCATCAACGAGCGCCTCATCGACGAGGCAAACGAAAATGAGTTCTTGATCCTTCGCGACGCGCCCTTGTCGGAAAGCGACCCGGCGGTTTACGCCGCCATTGTGCAGGAACAAGGACGGCAGCACGACAAATTGGAGCTGATCGCCAGCGAAAATATCGCATCCCGCGCTGTTTTGGAAGCGCAAGGCTCGGTGCTCACCAACAAATATGCCGAGGGCTACCCCGGCAAGCGCTATTACGGCGGCTGCGAGTATGTGGACATTGTCGAGCAGCTTGCTATCGACCGCGCCAAAGCTCTGTTTGGCGCAGACCATGCCAATGTCCAGCCGCATTCGGGGGCATCGGCCAATATCGCCGTGTTTTGCGCCTTTTTGCAGCCGGGCGACACACTGCTCGGCATGAGATTAGACCAGGGCGGGCACCTGACCCACGGCTCGCCGGTCAACTTCAGCGGCAAATTTTACAACGCTCAATTTTACGGCGTCGACCCGGAAACGGGCTTTATTGACTACGATGAATGCGCGCGGATTGCCCGCGAAGTCCGGCCCAAGATGATGACATCGGGCGCTTCCGCCTACCCGCGCATTATTGACTTCCCCCGCCTGCGCGCGATTGCCGACGAAGTGGGCGCATTTCTCCTGGCCGACATCGCCCATATCGCCGGGCTGGTCGCCGCCGGTGAGCATCCATCGCCCGTGGGACACGCCCACATTGTCACCACAACCACCCACAAAACCCTGCGCGGCCCGCGCGGCGGGTTGATCCTGTGCGACGAGACTTATGCCAAAGCCATTGACTCGGCAGTCTTTCCCGGCACGCAGGGCGGCCCTTTGATGCATGTGATTGCCGGCAAGGCGGTTGCTTTGAAGGAAGCGCTCGCGCCCGGCTTCAAAGACTACCAGCATCAAATTCGCCTCAACGCCCGCGCGCTGGCATCGGGACTGACGCAGCGCGGGTTTACGCTGTTTTCGGGCGGCACCGACAACCACCTGATGCTGGTCGACCTGCGCCCCCAGAAGCTGACGGGCCGTAAAGCGCAGCAGGAACTGGACAAAGTAAACCTGACTACCAACAAAAACGCCATTCCCTACGACACGGAAAAACCGTGGGTGACCGGCGGCCTGCGTCTGGGCGCGCCCGCCGTGACCACGCGCGGCCTGCGCGAACCCGACATGGACATTATCGCCGACTGCATTGTCCGTACGCTGACCCACCTTCACAACACAGACGTGTATGACACGGTGCGGCGCGATGTGAAAGCGTTATGCGATAGATACCCCGGCTAGAAACACGGACTTCTAGCGAACCAACACCATGAAAATCATGCCCTGGGTGGCTTTCGCTTTAGCGCTGGCAATCGCTTACGCCCTGACGCCCTGGGTGCGCACCCTGGCGTTTAAGTATGGGGCGGTAGCCGTGCCGCGCGACCGCGACGTGCACAAAAAGCCGCTGCCGCGCTGGGGCGGCCTGGCAATGGTGGGCGCGTTTCTGCTCACCCTCGCCCTGGTGTATGCGTATATTTTCAGCCATCGGCACGTTTTTCCCTGGACAGGGCGTGAGCTGCGGCAGTTTGAAGGGGTCTTAGTTGCCGCCGCCCTTGTCGCCCTCATAGGGACACTGGATGACAAGTTCGAAATGTCCGCCGTGTGGCAGTCGCTGGGGCTGGTCACGGCGGGCATTGTCCTTGTGTCTTTCGGCGTGCGGATCGAGGGCATCACCAATCCCTTCGCGCACGCTTCGGTTCCTCCCCCGAGGCATGGCTATGACCCCCACACGTGGCTGGCATTTCCCCTCTGGTTTTCATACATCGCGACTATTGTTTGGACCTTCGGCGTCGCCAAGACCGTGGACTTTCTGGACGGGCTGGACGGCCTGGCGGCGGGCGTGTGCGCCATCTGCGGCACGACCCTGGCCCTGATGTCCGCCCTGGTCGGGCAGTATGAAGTGACCATTATCGCCGCGGCCCTGGTCGGCGGGTGCCTGGGCTTTCTGCGCTACAACTACAATCCCGCCACCATTATCATGGGCACGGTCGGGGCGCAGTTTCTGGGCTTTGTGCTGGCCGCGATTGCCGTCATCGGGACAGTGAAAATCCCCATGGCGATTTCCGTTGCTCTGCCCGTGCTCGTGCTGGGCGTGCCGATCTTTGACGGTATCCGCGTGGTGACGCAGCGCACCATCAATCGTACGCCTGCGTACCTGCCGGATAAGTCGTCTCATATCCACCATGTTTTGATTAATCGGGGATTGTCGCAAAAGCGCGCGGTCTGGGTGATTTATGCCCTCACCGCCGGCTTGTGCGCGGTCGCCCTGCTGCTCTTTCACGTCGCCGAACACTGACTATTGGAAAACACCATGCCAAAGATGCGTTTGTTCTTTGCCGTCCTTTTTGCCTTTCTTTCCATGACGCTTACGGCACACGCCGCGCCGGTTGTGAGCGCAAAGGGGTATTCTATCACGCCTGCGGCGGGGTGGACACTCAACCACAGCGGCTTGATGGGGACGGACGTGATTGTTTTCACGCGCGCGGCGGGTGGGTTCGCCCCCAACCTCAATGTCGTCATCACGCCCGCGCAGCCCGGCCAAACGCTGGAACAGGGCCGGGCGCAGGTGGCCCTGATGTACCCGCGCATGTTTACGCAGTTCCACATGGTCAAGACAGGCTATGAGCCATTGGACACTGCGCGCGCTCTGCTGATTGCGGGAACCTACACGCAGGGCGTCAATCACCGGTCCATGTGCCAGGATATTGTGCTGGAAAACGGCAAAGTGTACACGTTTACCTGCACGTCGCCCGTGGCGATGCAGGCGCGCTACGCCCCTGCCTTTGCCCAGATGCTGCATTCCGTGCGCTGGAGCCGCTGACCGATGCCCTGTCCCCATATCCTGTGCGTGTTTGGTACGCGCCCTGATGCCATCAAAATGGCCCCGGTGGTCTTGGAACTCAAACGCCGAGAAACGTTTGATGTACAGGTGGCCGTGACCGGGCAGCACCGCGAAATGCTGGATCAAGTGCTCGGCGTGTTCGGCATTGCGCCTGACTTTGACCTGAACATCATGACGCACGGCCAGACTTTGGCCCAGGTGACCGCGCGCGTGCTGGACGGTTTAGACCCCATTCTCGCCGCCCATCGTCCCGATTGGGTGCTCGCCCAAGGCGACACGACCACGACGTTTGCCGCCGCCCTGTCCGCATTCTACCACCGTGCGAAGTTCGGTCATGTGGAAGCAGGGCTGCGGACAGGCAACCCATCCGACCCGTTTCCCGAAGAAATGAACCGCCTGCTGACGACCCGCCTGGCCACTCTGCATTTCGCGCCCACCCCGGAGGCCGTGGTGAATTTGGAGCGCGACAACGTGACGCCCGCGTCCATTCTTCTGACGGGTAACACGGTTATCGACGCCCTCCTGCTTACGGCGGCGCAGACGGACATCCCTGCCCCGCCCGCTGTGCAGGAAATCCTGGCCGACCCGCGCCGCGTCCTCCTGGTGACCGCCCACCGGCGCGAAAACTGGGGGCCGCCGATGGCGCGTATCGGCGAGGCCGTGCTCAGCATTGTGAATGCCCACCCCGATACCCTGGCCGTTGTCGCCCTGCACCGCAACCCGCTTGTCCGCGAAACTCTGGTTCCGCTGCTCGGCGGCCACGACCGCGTGCGGCTGATTGAGCCGCCCGACTATGCCCCCTTTGTGAAACTGGAGCAAAAAGCCACTTTGATTTTAACGGACTCGGGCGGCGTGCAGGAAGAAGCGCCCTCGCTGGGCAAACCCGTTTTAGTTTTGCGCGAAACGACCGAGCGGCCCGAAGGCGTGTCGGCGGGCACGGCACGGCTGGTAGGGACGGACACCGCGCACATTGTCGCCGAAGCCGCGCGCTTGCTTTCCGACCCGGATGCCTATGCCCAGATGGCCCGCGCCGTGTCGCCCTATGGGGACGGCATGGCATCGGCCCGCATCGCCGATGCTTTGCTGTTGTAACTGGTTTCGTTTTGTCAACGCTGCCCGCCTGGGGCCTCTTGACACTTTTTGATACTCACTTTATGGAGAACTGACTTTTGCCCCCTCATGTCCCTGACCCCGCCCCGCCCATCTCGCTCCTGCACGCGCTCATTTTAGGCTTTGTACAGGGCGTGACCGAGTTTCTGCCCGTCTCCAGCTCGGCGCATATCCGCATTTTGCCTGCCCTCCTGCACTGGCCCGACCCCGGTACGGCTTTCACCGCGATCTTGCAGCTTGGGCCTATTGTCGCCATTATCGCCTATTTTCGTCGCGACCTCGTCCGTTATGTCGCGGGCATTGGGCGCTCTTTCCAGCAGCGCGAGATGTACCCGCCGGGCGACACCGACGCCCGCCTGGGCTGGTATACGATTATCGGCACCATCCCTCTGGCCATTGCGGGCCTGCTTTTGGAAAAGAAAGTGGACACCGAATATCGTAATTTGTATTTTGTGGCGACGGCATTGATTGTGCTGGCCTTGATCCTGCTGTTCGCCGAGCGTGTCAGCCGCCGCAGCCTTAATCTGGACAAATTGCCGTTCGGCAGTGCAATGCTGATCGGTCTGTCGCAGGCGCTGGCCTTGATTCCCGGCGCATCCCGGTCGGGCTGCACCATCACGGCGGGCCTTTTGGTCGGCCTGACACGGGAAGATGCCGCCCGGTTTTCGTTTCTGCTGTCCATCCCCGCCATCACCCTGGCGGGTCTGTTCAAGATGCGCAAAGTCCTGCACGGTGTCCACTTGGGCCCGGTCGCAGGGCCGTATCTGCTGGGAACTGTCGTGGCGGGTCTGGTGGCGTATGTCGTGGTCAAGTGGCTGCTGAGCTACCTGGGCGATGAAAACCACACGACCATGCCCTTTATCATCTACCGGATTTTGCTGGGCATTGCCCTGCTGGCGCTGGTGCATATCGGCTTTGTCCTGCCGCAGTCGCAATAAAACAGGCCCACAGCCCGTCCATTCTTTCGGTATTCATGGGGCTTTCACCTCGCGCAGCAACGACGGAACAAATTCGTCCGTCGTTGCAAAGCTTTAGGTACGCCGCAGGGATACCAAAGCCACCTGGAAAGAAAGCCGTGAAGAAGCCGCTTCATCATCATTAAAAGAACACGGCGCGGGCGACCAAACCTGTCAAGAACCAAACCAAGGAGAACACAGATCATGCCGATGACAACGCAGGCATTGGGGCCGCAGGGGCCGACAGTCAGCCGGATCGCCCTGGGCTGCATGGGCCTGGCGAGTACGGGAAACCCCGCCGAAGTCGGGCCGGAGAACGTGCGCCGCGCGATTGCCGCTTTTGAAGCCGCATTGGACGCGGGCATCACGTTTTACGACCACGCCGATATTTACGGCGGCACGGCGTGCGAGGCCATTTTCAAGCAGTGCCTGGCCGCCGTGCCGGGCGTGCGGGAACGGATTTTCATTGCCACCAAAGTCGGCATCCGCAGCGGCTTTTACGACCATTCGCCCGATTATATTCGGAGCAGCATTTTGGGAAGCCTGGGGCGTCTGGGCGTGGACTATGTCGATTTGTACCAGATGCACCGGCCTGACCCGCTCAGCCATCCGGCCCGGACAGCCCAGGTGCTGGACGAATTAATGGCGCAGGGACTGATCAAAGCCGTCGGCGTTTCCAATTACTATCCGCACCAGACCCTGGCCCTGCAAAAGTATCTCAAAGCGCCGATTGTGTCCAATCAGATCTCGCTGTCGCTGTTGCGGCTGGACCCTATTTATGAGGGCGCGGCGGGAGAAACCGACCCCACAAAGCCGGGCGGGGCAGGCGACGGCGTTTTAGATCAATGCCTGGAACTGGGCATGACGCCCTTGGCGTACAGTCCGCTCTGGAAAGGCTGGCTTTCAGGCCGCAAAGACGTGCCTGAAGGCGACGCCCACGCCGCCATCCGGCGCACCGTGGACGCGCTGCGAAAGCTCGGCCCGGCCTACGGCGACGCCACGCCCACGCAGCTTGCCCTGGCCTGGCTGCTCAAGCACCCATCGCAGATTATCCCTCTGGTCGGCTCCAACGATCCCGCGCACATTCGGGAAGCGGCGGGGGCGGCGAACATCACGCTGTCGCGCGAAGATTGGTACGCGCTCTGGATCGCCTCGCGCGGCGAAGCAGTGCCTTAAACCAAAGCGAGCTGGATACGGGTTTTGAGGCCATGGTTTCCCCTTGACAAGCCGTAAAGGGGCGGGGTAGAATAATTCGTCCCCGGCACCAAGAGGCTGTTGCCAGATAGTTCAGTTGGCAGAACGCGTCACTCTGGATGATGAGGTCCTAGGTTCGAATCCTAGTCTGGCAGCCATTGTTGTTTGTAAAAGCCCTTTCTTGTTCAACACGAGAAAGGGCTTTTTGTGGTTTTACCGGTATATATATCGGGTATATGTGCCTGTTAGTACCCACAAGACGACATCAGCAAAGGACAATATATGGCAGACACCGACAATCAAACAACTCCCGCCCCTCCGATCGCTGACCAGGCCAAAGAGCAATTGCACAATGTTGCAGAAGCCGGCAAGCAGGCCGGGACACAAGCTGTTGAGCAGGGCAAGCAGATGGCGGGCAGCCTGCTGGATAATGCGCGCGACGCAGTCAAGACACAAATCGGCACCCAGAAAAGCAATCTCACAGCAGGTCTCAATGATGTGGCGCAGGCGCTGCTTTTGAGCAGCAACCATCTTCAGGAACAGGGCCAGGGCGGCGTGGCGCACTACGGCGACCAGGCCGCCGAGAAGATCACACAATTGTCCGGCTACCTGCGTGAGCGTGATGTAGACCAGGTGCTGGACGAAGTGCAGACTTATGCCCGCCAGAAGCCAGGCTTGTTTATCGGCGGATCGATCCTGCTGGGCCTGGTCGCGGCCCGCTTCCTGAAAAGCGGCGCGGCTGTCGCCGGGCAAAGCGCATCGGCCAAGACAGGTGGCACAAATGACTCGCATGCCCTGGTTCCGGTCATCGACGACAAGACGCCTGCATCGTCTTCACCAGGCAAGCCCGATGGAAAATATGAAAACGTAGGCGCGGGACAGCAGGAAGTCGCCGGGCGCTACGCGGCCAAGGGCGGCGAAGACGTGAGGAACGGCGATGCCACCTAATGAGCAGCACCCCGCCGAACGTTCGGTGGGCGAATTGCTGGGTGACTTGATGCATGAAACGACCACGCTTGTGCGTCAGGAGATCACGCTCGCCAAAAACGAGATGACCCAAAAGGCGACCACAGCCGGCAAAAACGCTGCCGCGCTGGCGGTCGGCGGCGTCGTGGCCTATACGGGCCTGCTGGCGGTTGTCGCAGGTATCATCCTGCTGCTGGTACACTTTGGGGTAACAGCCTGGGTGTCTGCCCTGCTGGTAGGCATTGTCATAGCCGCCATCGGCGGCGGCCTGGTGATGAAGGGTCTTGCCACACTCAAACATATCGATATGGCGCCACATCAGACGATTGAAACGCTGAAGGAGGACGCCCAATGGGCCAAAGATCAGACGAGATAGAACTCAACGACCCCAACGCGACTTACATCATGCGACCCGAAGACATTCAGGGTGACGTCACCCCACAAGATATTGAACAAACGCGAGCCGAGATGAGCGGAACATTGTCCGCGCTTGGCGACAAACTGAACCCCCATGCTTTGGGCGAGGAAGCCAAGGATGTGGCGCAAGACACGACACGACACGCCAAAGAAGCGGTCATAGAAGTCGTAGATCACGCCAAAGACGCCCTGCCAGGCATCGTTTCCGGGGCCACCGACCACGCGAAAGAAGCGGTTGTCGCGGCCACCGACCACGCAAAGGAAGCCGCCGTCGAAGTGGTGACACAAGCGCGGGACACAGTCACGGACCTAGTGGAGCAGCTTAAAACCGCACTGCCGGAAGCGGTTGGACATGCCGCGCGCAATGCCGTCAGCCATGCCGTTGACGAGGTAAAGCAGGGCGTCAGCAAAGGCGTGCAGACAACTCTTCATGGCGTCACAAACGCCTTTAACGTGGCCGCTGAAGGCGTCAAAAGCGCCGCGGGCGGTGCCGCCGAGGGGGCCAAGAATGCCGCAGATGGCGCATCCAAAGGCCTTAAAACCGCTATCAGCAAGACCGGCATCGACGCAACAGCGCCCGAGGGCGCGGGCGTCACCGCACAAGGAATTACCATGACACTCACCGAACGCATCAAAGACAACCCCCCCGCCGCGCTTTTGGCCAGCCTTGGCCTTTACCTGCTTTTCCGCAACGCAGGCGGCAAGACAACTTCGACACCCGCAGCATCTTCCAACCTGAACACGACCGCAGGGAACATCAAATCCGGCGTCAGCCAGGCGGTCAGCACGGCGGGAGACAAGATCAGTGACGCCGTCGGTGGCGTACAGCAAAAGGCATCCGATGCCGCAGGTCATGTGCAGGATGCCGCTTCCAGCGCCGCAGGTCATGTGCAGGATGCCGCCAGCAGCTTGGGCACACACGTGCAGGACGCCGCCAGCCATGTCCAGGATGCCGCCGGCAGCCTAGGTACGCAGGTACAGGAAAAGGCTCATCAAGGCGGCGATGCCTTGGGGCGTCTCTTGCAGGACAACCCGCTGGCTGTCGCCGGCATCGGCCTTGGCATCGGCGCATTAGTCGGTCTGGCGCTGCCCTCCACCGCACCTGAGCAGAACCTGATGGGTGAAGCCAGCGGCGCGCTGGTTCAAAAAGCGCAGGATGCCGTGCAGGACAAAGTGCAGGATCTGAACGAGAAAGTCCATAGCGCTGTCGGCGTGGCCGGGGACGCCGTGAACACGATCAAAGAGTCTGTCACAAAGTAACGGACTAAACAAAACAAAGTGCTGCGACGGCAGCCATTGTTTGCGGCAAAAGTCCCTTCCCACAAAAACGGGAAGGGGCTTTTCTTTTGCCGAGACATGCAGGAAGCCTTCAGGGCGAGGAACACGAACCATGGCTGACTGGGGCCGGATTTTGATTGGGTTGGGACTGGCATTAGTCATTGCCGGCACGGTATTTGTATTTGGCGGGCGACTGGGCCTCGGGCATCTGCCTGGCGATTTCACGCTGCGGCGCGGCGGGGGGACATTTGCATTCCCTCTGGCGACCGGCCTGTTGGCGAGCCTAGTATTGACAATTGTCTTGAACCTGCTGCTGAGAAAGAGGTAGCTGTGCTGCATTATGTGCTTTTGTTCGCGGCGGCTCTGGCGGCGGGAGCCATCAATTCGGTGGCGGGGGGCGGTACGTTGCTGACATTTCCCGCGCTGCTTGCGGTCGGGGTCAGCCCTGTCTCAGCCAATGCCACCAGCACGGTCGCCCTTGTTCCCGGATCGGTGAGCGCGTATTGGGGCTACCGGGGCGAGATGCAGGACGCGGGGGCTGATTTGCGTCATTGGGCCATGCCCAGTCTGCTGGGCGGGGCGTTGGGGGCGTGGCTTGCCGTGCATATCAGCGATAAAGCCTTTGGGCATTTGGTGCCGTATTTGATCCTCAGCGCGACCGGCTTGTTTCTGCTGCAAGGGCCGCTGCGGGCCTGGCTGAATGCTCGTCCTGGAGACAAACAGGCTGCCGATGGGCAATCCCAAACAAAATCACAGATTGGCGCGACACTTTTCCAATTTGTGGTTGCGGTGTACGGCGGGTTTTTCGGGGCAGGAATCGGCATTTTGATGCTGGCGGCAATGGGCATTCTCGGCCTGACCAACATCTATCGCATGAACGGCCTGAAGAACTTTGCCGCCGTGTGCATTAATGGCGTTGCCGCGCTGACGTTTGTGTTCAGCGGCAAGGTGCATTGGCCTTTGGCATTGCTGATGATGGCGGCGGCGATTGTCGGCGGCTACAGCGGGGCGGGCCTGGCAAAGCGGGTGGGGCAGACCAATGTGCGCCGCGCTGTGGTCGTGATCGGCCTCGCTATGGGTGTTTACACTTTGCTGCGCCCGGTCTAGCGTCGCGGCGGCAAAGATACCCCTGCACAGCCATATTTTTTTCCCTTCTTCCTGCCAATAATGACAAGTGTACCAGGTGCCACTCAGCCGCCTCGGTTTTTGATGCCTTGTTTTTACTCTTGTCCTTTTACGTTCTCAATTCACGTTTTTATGGGAGCGCGGCAGCCGGCGCTTGCCTGCCTCCCAAGATCAGGCTTTGTTTGTTATGCACTACAGCAACAAGGACATGGATTACGACAATTCCACTTTGCTCCCAAAAAGAAACCTGTTCGCTCTTCGGCCCGATCCGGCGCTGGATCAAATTACCGGCCTTGCAGCGCGTTTGTTCCAGGTTCGCGGGGTCTTTGTCAGCGTGATCGGGGACGCAGGGCACGAAGTCCGATCTTCGCATGGCTGCAATGCAGCCGAAGCGCTGCCCGTTCTCGGGTTGTGCGCCCCTGCTGTTCTTTTTTCCAGTCTCATCCTTGTTGAAGATACAGCCCAAGACCCGCGTTTTGCTGATTTGCGCGCGGCGAACACGGACACGCCTGTTCGCTTCTTTGCGGGCGCGCCGCTGTGCGCGGATGACGGCCTTGTTCTGGGGATGCTATGCCTGCTGGACGATCAGCCTCGGCTCTTGTCCCCAAGTGAGCAGGATACCCTGTGGGATTTGGCGACCCTGGTGATGCGCGAGGCGGCTTTGCAGAACACCCTGTCTTTTGCCGGCACACTGGCCGCCGAAAAGCAGGCGCGCGAGCAATGGTTCCATGCCCTTGCGCAAAACAGGGGGGACATGGTCACGGTTCTGGACGCGGGAGGGAAGGCATTGTACCAAAACCCCTCAAGCGAGCGTATGCTGGGCTTCTTGTCAAAGCTTTCGTTTGCCCCAAACATGGCGGCACGGATCCACCCTCAAGACCAGGTGCGCGCGCTGGCTTTTTGGGAGTGCGTGCGCGTCGTTCCCGGCAGCCATCCGCCCATTGAGCTGCGTGTCCGGCATCAAAATGGCGGCTTTCGCCTGTTGGAAGCGAGCTGCGACAATCGGCTTGACGATCCGGCTGTCGGCGGCATTGTGGTCAACGCCCGCGATGTGACCAGGTGCCGACACGAGGAAGCCGCACGACGCCTCGCCGAAACGCGCCTGGAAACGGTCATGCGCACATCCCCGCTCGCCATTTTCAGCTTCGATCTTCAAGGCAGGATTGAAAGCTGGAACACCGCCGCAGAGACAACGTTCGGCTGGAGCCAGGCCGAAGTGCAGGGCAAGTTCCTTCCGATGGTGCTGCCTGAGCGGCACGAGCATCTTGAGGCAGCCCAAGCCAGCCTTTTGCGCGGCGAGACCATTACCGAACAGGAAACCTGCTACCAGACCAAGTCAGGCGCGCGGCGCGAGGCCAACTATTCCTGCGAGCCTCTGCGCAGCGTATTGGGGCAGGTCTGCGGCGGCATAGTTGTCATGTCCGACATCAGCCGACGCAAGCAGGACGAAGCGGCCCTGGCCCATGCGGAAGAAAAGTTCAGAGGCATCTTTGAGCACGCCACGGAAGGCATCTTCCAAACCACGCCCGCCGGGCGCTTTGTCAGCGCCAACCCTTCCATGGCGCGCATTCTGGGCTATGAAACACCCGCTGCCCTGATTGAAAGCGTCACCGACATCGCCGCGCATATCTATGCAGACGAAACCCGCCGGGCGGAATTTATCCACCTGATGGAAACGCAAAACTTCGTGACGGACTTTGTGGCTCAGGTGTATCGCACCAATGGGACACTGGTCTGGATTTCTGCAAATGCCCATGCGGTGCGGGACGAAAAAGGGCGGCTCGCTTGTTTTGAAGGGACAGTCGAAGACATCACCGAGCGCATCACCCTGGAAGCCGAGCGCGAAGGACAGCTGGCCGAAGCCCTGGAGCGCGCCGACCATGACCCCCTGACCGGGCTGCTCAACCACCGCGCATTCCATCGCGCCCTGGAACAGGAAGCCGACCGGACGCTGCGCGAGGGGAGCACCCTTGCCATCGCCGTTTTGGATCTGGACAACTTCAAGTTCTTCAATGACGCCTACGGCCACGCAGTCGGCGATGATGTTCTGCGGCAGGTAGCGTCTACCCTGTCGGTCAACTGCCGCTCTTATGACACTCTCGCCCGCTTCGGCGGCGATGAGTTCGCCATGCTGCTGCCCGGCCTGACTGCATCGCAGGCGGATGAATTTGCCCAGCGGCTGCGCTCGCAGGCGCAGAACATCGGCTTTCAGCCGCCAGGCTGCGACACACTCGTGCCACTTGGCCTGTCCGTGGGCATTGCGATCTTTCCCGACGAAAACCCAGGCCGCCTGGAAGCCCTCGCCCGCGCCGACGCCCGGCTGATGCGGGCCAAATCCGGCGGTCAGGATGAAGCAACCGAGCGCCTGCGCGCCGGTCTCAACCAGTCCATGGACGGCTTTTCCATGCTGGACGCTTTGGTCACAGCCGTAGACAACAAAGACCGCTACACCCGACGCCATTCGGAAGATGTCATGCGCTATTCGGTCGCTATCGCCCGCGCGCTGGGCCTGGACGAAAAAACGCAGCGTTTGGTGGAAGTGGCCGGACTGCTCCACGATGTCGGCAAGATCGGCGTTCCTGATGCCATTCTGCGCAAGCCCGGCAGCCTCAGTGACGCTGAGTTCCACGCCGTCCGGCACCACCCCATGATGGGCAGCATCATTGTCAGCTCGGTGCCGGGTTTTGAAGACATGCTGGACGCTGTGCGTCATCATCACGAACGCTGGGACGGCGAAGGGTACCCGTTCGGCTTGTGCGGCCAGGAAATTCCCCTCGTGGCCCGCATCATGGCCGTAGCCGATGCTTTTTCGGCCATGACGACCGACCGACCATACCGCAAAGGCATGAACCCCATGCGCGCCTGCGCCATTCTGGAACGGGGCGCGGGAACACAATGGGACCCGGACTGCGTGACCGCCTTCGCCGAAGCGCACCGCCTTTCCCAGGAAGCCCGCGAAGCCGAAGAAGAAAGTCGCCGGACACGGCGGCGGGTCAATGACGCATTGCCCAGCGGCGGCGATTCTGGGTTGAAAGCGCAGGAAGACGCTCTGCTTTTGCGCCGCGAAGCTGTCCTTTCACGCCAAGCCGCCAACCAGGCGCTGAATGCTTCCGGGGAACTCTGACAGTCCGTTTTGCCCTGCTTGTTTTTCCGCTTCAGCCGCCCAACCGTGTTTAGTAGACACGAATACAGGCTGGAAAGTCACTGGAGCGCAACTGTGACTTAAAGGGGAAGAACAGCAATGAATACGCAAAAAGTGGCCCAGGGTTTGGGCTTGTTCAGCCTCGGGCTGGGTTTTTACGAGGCGGCGGCTCCAGGGCACCTGAGCCGCATCCTGGGATTGGAAGGCCGTGACAGGCTGCTGCGCTTTTACGGTTTCCGCGAGATCGGGGCCGGGGCCGGCATCTTTTTGTCCCCGGCCAACCCAGCGGCCTGGGTCTGGGCGCGGGTCGCCGGCGATGCGCTGGACCTGGCGACACGAGGCCGCGCGCTGGGGCCGGGTAATGCCAAGCGCGCAAATGCCGCAATCGCCTTTGCATCCGTGGCCCTGATTACCGGCCTGGATATTGCCTGCGCGCGGCAGATCAGCCGCGAAAAATAAGCCCTCGTTTCGTTTTGTTCCCCCCTATCGAAAGCATTGTCTCGGCGCATCCGTGACGTTTCCCTGGCTTTGCACTCGCATTGCGAGCTTGTACCCGAAGCTTTGCACTCGCATTGCGCGCTTGTACCGACGACGGAACAGTTTCTTCCGTCGTTGCTAAACCTTGGGTACGCCGGGGAAACTCCTAAGCGACGCCTGCGCTTCTACCAGGTACACTCTTTAGGTGCCTGTTTTTATTCGCCTGCTTTCGTTTCTGCGCCCGTACAAGATGCTGGTTGCGTGGGGCTTTGTGTGCCTGGTTGCGAGCGTGGCTCTGGAGCTTGCCCCGCCCTTGGTCTGGAAGGTGGTGGTGGACGATGTCGTTGTCCGTCGCCGCGTGCAGGCTTTGCTGCCCGCCGTGCTGTGGCTGACACTCATTCAGGGCGCGACCGTGCTGCTGTCTGCGGTTCGCACGCGCCTGCTGGAGTCGGTGGGGCAGCGGTTTACGTTTGACCTGCGCAACACGCTATACGCCAAATTATCCTACCAATCGCTCGCCTTTTACAACGAGGCCCGCACGGGCGATCTGATGAGCCGCCTGTCGTCAGACGTGGACGCGGTGCAGGAAGTGGTCATTCGGGGAACCGACTCTGTCATTGCGAACTTCCTGCGGCTCGCGGGCGTTTCCATTATCTTTTGCTCTCTCAACCTGAAACTTGGCCTGGCGACACTGGCGCCGATTGTGCTGGTGGGCTTCTTTCTGAAAGCGTTCAACGGGCGCGTCAAGGCTGTCTACAAAGCCGCCCGCGCGCAATTGGGGGCGGTCAACACCCGCCTTCAGGACAATTTGACGGGGATACGCATTATCAAAGCATTCGCGCGCGAGGGCGAGGAAATTGACGGGTTCCAGGCGGTTAATAAACGTTATTTGCAGGACAATCTGGATGCCATCAAGCTCCGAGCAACGTTTTTCCCGTTTGTGCGCTGGCTGGCATCGTTCGGCAACACCATCACGATCGGCTACGGGGCATGGCTCATCTTGCAGGGCCAGTTTACATTGGGCGGCCTGATCGCGTACAGAGGCTACGGGCGCTACTTTTTCGGCCCGATTGACGACCTGACCCAGATCAACGACACCGTGCAGCGCGCGGTTGCGGCAGGCACGCGCTTGTTTGATGTTTTGGACGCGCCTGTATCTCTGACCGATGCGCCGGGTGCCCAGAACTTACCGATTATTGACGGAGCGATTGCATTTGACAAAGTCTCATTCGCCTACAAGCCCGGCGGAGCATCGGTGCTGCGCGACCTGACCCTGCGCATCGCGCCCGGCCAGACAGCGGCTTTGGTAGGGGAGTCGGGCGCGGGCAAAAGCACGATCTTTGCCCTGGTTTCCCGCTTTTGGGACCCCACGGAAGGGCGCGTCCTGGTGGACAATCACGACCTGCGCAACGTGACGCAGCACTCCCTGCGCCGCCAGATGGCTTCTGTCCAGCAGGACACGTTTTTGTTTGCCGCGTCTGTCCGGGACAACATCCGCTATGCCCGGCCCGAGGCCGGCAATGACGACGTGGAAGCAGCAGCGCGGGCAGCCAATGCCCACGATTTTATTCAGGCTTTGCCGCAGGGCTACGACACGACCATTGGGGAGCGAGGCGTGAAGCTATCTGGAGGTCAGCGTCAGCGATTGTCGGTTGCCCGCGCTTTTTTAGCCGATCCGCGCATTCTTTTGCTGGACGAAGCCACATCAGCCGTGGAGCCGGAAAGTGAGCGCGTCATCCAGGACGCTATCGAGCGCCTGATGCGGGGCCGCACGACCATTCTCGCCGCGCACCGGCTGTCGACCGTGCGCAATGCCGACGTGATCTTTGTTTTGCGTCAGGGAACACTAGCCGAGCAGGGGACGCACGAGGATTTGATGCGTCAAAATGGCCTGTATGCGCGCATGGTGACCCAGCAGGCCGAGGGCGTTTTTGCGGAGCAGCTTGTCGATTAAAAGGCCCCCGCGCCCCAATCATGCTCCCCAGCCTTCCAAACATGCCAGCCTTCCTCCTACGTCAGTGCGGTGCAGGATTGGGGCGGGGAACCTTCTATTAAGCCAGGGGCAGCATATCAATAACACTGCGGCGCAGGCGCGCGTAGTCTTCGGGCGTGTCGATGTCTGTCAAGCCTTCGGGGAACGGCACGCGCACGACATCGGACAAATGACGCGTGAGAATTTGCTTCGCCCCGGCCTCATCCGGCAGGGCCAGCAATTCGGAGAAGAGCGCACGCGCAAACAAAGCTGGGACACCCACCGTGCCACCATAGGCGCAGGCGGCAATCAGCGCGCCATTTTGTGTATGGGCATCAGCCAGGCTGTTGAGTACGCCTGCCGTCAAAAAAGGCTGGTCGCACACGGCAAACACAGCCGCTTCCACATTCGGCGCTAAAGCCAGCAGCGCATTCAGTCCGCCGCGCACGGACGACCCCATGCCCAGATGCCACTGTTCATTCTCCACAACACGAAACTCAAGCCCGGCAAGCTCCATCCGCATGCGCTCGGCCTGAGCGCCCAGCACGGCGACCAGAGGGCGGCACACAGAGTTTTGTGCCGCCTGCGCCGTGTGAGTGAGCAATGTTCTTCCCCCGACCATAAGCAGCTGCTTGGCCTGTCCCAGGCGCGCCGACCCGCCCGCCGCCAGCAGCACAAGCCCGGCACGGGGCGGGGCATCATGGGTCATGGTCATGGATGAGTGAGTTCTCCCGCCGTGCCCGTGTCGTAAATAGGAGCCTGACGCAGGCGCAGCGCACCGCCCGCGCGCCCGGCCAGTGCGGCCTGCACTTCGGCCACAATAGACAATGCAATTTGTTCCGGCGTATCAGCTCCAATATCCAAACCAATGGGCCCATGCAGCCGTGTCAGCGCATCTTGTGCCGGGGGATTGCTGTCAGCCGCCATCTGCTCCAACAAACGCGCGGTGCGCTTTTTTGGCCCCAGCATGCCGACATAGGCCACCTGGGAACGCAGCAGCAAAGGCAGCAGCACGCTGTCCTGCGGGAAAGAATGGGTCATCACGACGGCTGCCGTGCGCGCGCTCAAGTTTATGCTTTCCCCTATGTTTTCAGGAGTGCAGGACAGCACGCAGTCGGCGAGGGGGAAGCGCTGCGGGGCCGGCGCGACCGGGTGCGTGTCCACAACGGAAACATGCCAGCCCAGTTCTTTAGCCAAACGGACAAGCGGCACGGCATCGTGTCCCGCACCAAAAATGACCAGGGGAACGGGAGGCAGCACACATTCAAACGCCACATCCACATGCCCATCGGCAACGGCATAAGTCTGCGTGCCCGATTTGCGTTCCGTCAGCATTGCGCGCGCATCGCGGAGAACATCCTGGATTAAGCTTGACTCGCCCAAGTTGGTCTCCGTTTCCGTTTCGGACAACAGCAGGCGCTGACCCAATACTGCGCCGTGCGCGCTGGCGCTTTTAATAATCGTGGCGACCATCCCAGCCATCCTGTTGTCTAGACAGCGCGCGAGAAAGTCTAGGGGGTTAAGCCGGGCATGGGGCGCAAGACGCTCCAGCAGCACCTGCACGACGCCGTTGCAGCCCAGTCCAAACCCCCAAACAATATCGTCTTCGTCCGTGGAGTCATAGGTGACCAGAGCGGGCGCGCCGTGCCGGGTACGCCACCAGGCTTTTTGCAGAATATCGCTTTCCAGGCAGCCGCCACTGACCGATCCGGCCATCCAGCCCGCAGGCGTCAGCAGCATGCGCGCGCCTGCCCGCCGGTACGTAGACCCGCTGACCTGCACGACTGTGGCTAACAAAGCATCGTCGCCATCCTGCTGCGCCTTGCGCCATGCAGAGATAATTTCTGTTGTTTCTTTCATAGTGGTGGGCATAAAAGACCCGCCCCCGGCATATTCTACCGAAGGCGGGCCTGGGAGATACGCGGGCACGGGGCCGAACGGCTAGTCCCGCATCACCTTGTCTAAAGTAATCGGCAGGTCGCGCACGCGCTGCCCCGTGGCATGGTAGACGGCATTGGCAAGGGCGGCACAAACACCCGTGATGCCGATCTCGCCGATGCCCTTGACGCCAATCGGGTTGACATGCGGGTCGTCTTCTTCTACAAAAAACGCATCAATGTGCGGCACATCGGCGTTGACAGGGACATGATACTCCGCCAAATCCGCGGTCATAATGCGTCCATTGCGAATATCCGGCACGGTATGTTCCAGCAGACCCATGCCGATGCCGTACACGACGCCGCCGATAATCTGGCTGCGTCCGGTCTTGGTATTGAGAATACGTCCTGCCCCAATGGTCGTCACCCACCGCGACACGCGCACCTGGCCCGTGTCGGGTTCTACCAACACTTCGCAGAACTGCGCGCCGAATGCGTGCATGGAGTATTGTTTCTTCTCATCGCCCGGCGCGGACTTCACCTGGGCATCCAGCTGCGTCAGTTCCTGCCGCTTGAGGATGCTTTGATAAGTCTCGCCTTTGCCGGGGTTATTATTCACAAACAAGCGCCCGTCCGAAGCGCTGACTGTGTCTGCGGCTGCCCCGAACAAGGGTGATGCGGGGTCGGTAATCGCCAGGCCGATGAACTTGTCGCGCAAACCCAGGCCCGCCATTTTCACCGCCGATCCCGTTGAGGCCGCTGTCTGCGAGCCGCCCGAAACGGGCGTTTCCGGCAGGCGCGTGTCGCCAAGCTCGAAGCGGACGCGGGCGGGCGGCAGGCCCAGCGCGTCGGCGGCAACCTGTGTCATGATCGTATACGTGCCTGTACCAATGTCTTGTGAGCCAGCTTGAACCAGGGCGTGCCCGTCAGCATAGATAATCGCCTTCGCTGTTGACGCCTGCCGATGGGTCGGATACGTCGCTGTCGCCATGCCCTGCCCAATAATGCGCCCGTCCGGGGCGCGCATGGACCCGATAGTGGGATTGCGCTTGTTCCAGCCGAACCGCGCCGCGCCCTGCATGTAACACGCCCGCAGGGACTTGCTGGAAAACGGCAGCTTTTTGTCGAGGTCTGTTTCGGCATAGTTCTTGAGACGCAGGGCTATCGGATCCATCTTCAGCGCATAAGCCAGTTCATCCATCGCCGACTCGAGGGCGAATGAGCCGGATGCTTCACCGGGGGCGCGCATGTAGGTGGGTTTGCCGTAGTCTAATGCCACCATGCGGTGCGTGCTTTCCATATTGGGACTGGTGTAGAGCATGCGGGCAGTGAGTGCAGACGGCTCGGGGAATTCGTCATAGCTCGCGATATTATTTGTGGTTTTGTGGCTTAATGCAGTGAGAGTGCCGTCGGCCTTCGCGCCCAATGTCACCTGCTGAATGGTTTCCGGGCGGTAGCCTACCGGCCCGTACATTTGCGCGCGCTCCAGGACAATCTTGACCGGACGCTGGGCTTCACGCGCCGCCATGGCCGCCAATGGCACGTGCGACCAAGCAGTTCCTTTGCAGCCGAAGCCGCCGCCCAGGAAGTAAGACACAATGCGGATATTCTCGGGCGGGATTTGCAGGGCATTGGCGACTTGCTTTTGCGCGGCAAACACGCCCTGCGTGGCATCGTACAAGGTCAGATGCTCGCCTTCCCAGACCGCCAGGGTCGCGTGCATCTCCATCGGGTTATGGTTTTCCTGGGGCGTGGTATAGGTCTCGCTGATGATTACATCTGCGTGCGCCAGCCCCGCCGCCATGCTGCCCCGCGTCTTGTCGGCAGGTTCGCCGTGGATGTCTTTGGGCGGGTGCGCTTTATCCAGATGGTCAGTCAGCACGGTCATCGGCTTTTGAGAAGCATAAGTGACCTTGACGCGCGTGGCGGCATCTTTGGCATGCTCAAATGTGTCTGCAACGACCACGCCGATAGGCTGCCGATTAAACCGAACTTTGGTGTCCTGCAACAGCGGGATGTTTGCCTGGTCGTCTTTGGCCTTTGTTTGCTTGGCCGGAGGGCGGTTGAAAGGCGTCAGAATGGTGATGACACCGGGGACGCTTAGGGCGTCCTTGGTATCCATCGCCGTGATTGTCCCAACGCTTTCGGTGCTGGAGATAAGGACGCCGTAGGCGACATTGGCGACAGGGATCTCTGCCGAGTAGCGCGCGCCGCCGGTCACTTTCAGCCGGCCGTCCACGCGGTCCATAGGTTTGCCAACACTTTGGTCTGTTGTCGTGGGGGTCATGTCATTTCTCCTGCTGCTGTTAATGCCCGCACCAGTGTTCGCTTTGCGAGCGGCACCTTGAAATTGTTGTCTTTGTACGTCTTCGCGCCTGCGAGAGCGGCCTCCGCCGCCGCTTGATATGTGGCTGGATTAGGCGCTTTTCCTACCAAGGCTTGCTCGGCTTCCAGGGAGCGCCAGGGCTTGGTGCCCACGCCACCCAGGGCCACGCGCGCCTGCTTGATGACACCCCCCTGCACGTCCAAAACGACAGCCGCTGAGGCGAGCGCGAACGCATACGAGGCGCGGTCGCGGGACTTCAGATAGTGAGAAGTCTTGGCCCAGGGCATGGCGGGCAAGTCCACGGCTGTGATAAGCTCGCCCGGCTTCAGGACAGTCTCGATTTCGGGATGGTCGCGGGGGAGTGTGTGAAACTCGGTGAACGGGATCGCACGCTCGCCCTGCGGCCCTCTCACCTGGACAACAGCGTCCAATGCGGCCATGGCGACATTCATATCGCTTGGATTGGTGGCGATGCAGTTCTCGCTTGTCCCCAGAATTGCCAGGATGCGGTTGTAGCCGCCGATGGCCGAACAGCCCGAGCCGGGTTCGCGCTTGTTGCACGGCATGGCCGTATCCCGGAAATAGTAACACCGCGTCCTTTGGAGCACGTTGCCGCCGGTCGTTGCCATGTTGCGAAGCTGCGGGGATGCCCCCGACAGCAGTGCCTGCGACAAGACGGGGTAGCGAGACACGATCAAAGGATGATGCGCCAGGTCGCTGTTTTTAACCAATGCCCCAATGCGCACGCCGCCGCTGTGCTCTGTCACACTGGAAAGCGGCAGCGGGTTAATATCTATCAGCAGGGACGGCATCATGACGTCCAGTTTCATCAAGTCGATAAGGGTCGTGCCGCCCGCGATAAACGCCGCATCGGGGGCGGATACGGCAATAGCCCCGTTTGTATCAGGGGCGGATGTGTAGCTAAACGGATGCATTGGGCTTGCTTCCTTTCCGAACCGACTGCACGGCATCCACAATGTTGGGGTACGCGCCGCACCGGCAGATATTGCCGCTCATGCCCTCGCGCACATCAGCGTCATTGGGGCCGCACGGCTCCGACAGCAGGGCGGTCGCGGACATGATCTGCCCCGGCGTACAGTAGCCGCACTGATACCCGTCATGGGCGATAAACGCGGCCTGCATTGGGGACAGCGTGTCGCCGTGGGCCAATCCTTCAATGGTCGTGATTTTCTTGCCTTGCTGCATCACGGCCAAAGCGAGGCACGAGTTGATACGCTTGCCGTCCACAATCATGGTGCATGCGCCGCACTGCCCGTGATCGCAGCCTTTTTTGCTGCCGGTCAGCCCGATCCGCTCGCGCGCGGCATCCAGCAGGGATACGCGCGGGTCGATTTGCAATTTGTGGTCGGTGCCGTTGATGTTGAGCGTTACGGGCATTGTCCCCGCGTCAAACTGCGCACCAGGCGGCGTGAGCGGCACAACATTGGGCTTGCTGTCGGCCCGCGCGCTGTGCGTTGCCAGGGTCAGGGCCAGCGCGCCTGCCAGCGCCGCCGCCAGAAACTCGCGCCTGCTGACGCCGCGCTTTTCCGTGGCAAACGCCGAAGCAGCGTCATTTGCCGGAGGCTTTTCTTCAAGCGAAACCAGGGCGGCCCGCACGGTTTCCGCGCTGGGGGCCAGGCCCGCCGGGGCCGCATACTGCCAGCGCACCACGCCCTCGCCATCCACCACGAACCACGCCTGCCCGCCCCGGACGCCGTAGCGCGCGGCAGTCTCGCCCTGCGCATCCAAACCGGCGACGACCGGCACGCGCACTTCTTCGCCGTTCAGGGCCATGTGGCACCACAGCCCGTTCTGCGAGACGCCGACCCAGCGGGCCTGGTCGCCGCCAAGCTGCGCGAAGAGGCTGTGAAACTGCGCCGTCTGCTCCGCCTGGGCCGGGTCCCACTCGGACGACGCAAACGCCAGCACGACAGCCTGCCCGCGCAAATCCGACAGCCTGCGCACCTTGCCTGCCGTCAGGGGCAGGTCAAAGTCCGGCGCGCTCGCCCCCGCCGCGAGCGGGAGGGGGGGTGTTTCACTGGGAGAAGAAGAGTTGTTGTCCGTTGTCTGTTCAGGCATCACAAACACCTTTCGTGGCACTGCAAATCGCGGGGTTATTATACCCTCAGATGTTTCCCAAAGATAAGCGAAGGCAATTAGAACCCGTTGCTCCTGCGCGCCCACGGCTTTTCAAGCCATAACCAACGGCGGAACAATTTCTTCCGTCGTTGGCACACGCTCACAACGCCCAAAAAACGCGGGCAGAAAGCCATCAAGACGCAAGCGAAGGCAGGGTGACCGCGCCTTCCGCTGCCGACGAAACTAAAGCGGCGTACTTTGCCATCACGCCTGCCGTGTAGCGGGGCGTGGGAGGCGTCCAGGCGGCGCGGCGCTGGGCAAGCTCATCGTCCGTGAGGGCGACTTCCAGCAGGTGGTTGTCCAAATCCAGGGTGATGGTGTCGCCGTCTTGCAGCAGAGCGATGGGGCCGCCGGCTGCGGCTTCCGGGGCGGCATGGCCGACCATCAAGCCGCGCGTCGCGCCGGAAAAGCGTCCGTCGGTGACCAGCGCGACTTCCGCACCCAGCCCCTGCCCGACAAGAGCCGCCGTCACGCCCAGCATTTCGCGCATGCCCGGCCCGCCCTTGGGGCCTTCGTAGCGGATCACCACAACATCGCCGGGCACGATGCGTCGGCTTGTGACCGCTTCCATCGCGTCTTCTTCGCGGTTGAAAATACGGGCGGGGCCGGAATGCCGCCGACGCTCATGCCCGGCAAGCTTGACAACGGCTCCTTGGGGCACAAGGTTGCCGTGCAGAACCAGGATGCCGCCGGTCGGCTTGAACGGCGTCTCGGCAGAGCAGATCACTTGCTGGCCCGGCGTTTCCTGGGCCAGTGCGGCTTCTTCCGCCAGAGTCTTGCCCGATGGGGTCGGGCGGTCGCCGTGCAGGAAGCCGCCTGCTAAGAGGTTGCGGGCGACTAAACGGGTGCCGCCGGCGTAGTGCATGTCGGTGGCGACATACTTGCCGCCTGGCGTCAGCGTTGCAATCACGGGCGTGCGCTCGCTGATTTCATTGAGGTCGGCCAGGGTGAGAGGCACACCGGCCTCGCGGGCCAGCGCGAGAAGGTGCAGGACACTGTTGGTCGAGCCGCCTGTGGCAAGCGCGCCCACAAAGGCGTTTTCAAAAGCTTCGCGGGTCAGCACGTCCAGCGGACGCACGCCGCGTTTGAGTAAATCCACGATCATATGCCCGGCGTTAATGCCGACCTGGTCTTTTTCCGGCACGGCGGCAGGAACGCCCGCCGTGCCCATGGCGGCGAGGCCCAGAAACTCCATCACAATCGCCATGGTATTAGCGGTAAACTGCCCGCCGCACGAGCCTGCGCCGGGACAGGCGGCGTCTTCCAGCTCGCGCAAGTCGTCATCGGTGATACGTCCCGCGTGGGCCGCGCCCACCCCCTCGAACACGTCCTGGATGGTGATGTCGCGGCCTTTGTACCGGCCCGGCGCGATGGAGCCGCCGTACAAGAGCAGGCCGGGGACATTGAGGCGAGCCAGGGCCATCGCCGCGCCCGGCGCGGTCTTATCGCACCCGACCAGGCAGATGACGGCATCGAACATATGCCCGCGCGTCACCAGTTCGATGGAGTCGGCAATCACTTCACGCGAGATCAAGGACGTTTTCATCCCTTCCGTGCCCATCGTGATGCCGTCGCTGATCGCAATTGTGTTGAACTCCTGCGGTGTCGCACCTGCCTCGCGGATGCCCTGCATGACCTTTTGGGCCAAATCTCGCAAGTTGAGGTTGCACGGCATGGTGCCGATCCACGTGGAAGCGACGCCGATCATGGGCTTCTTGATGTCGTCGTCGGAAAGGCCAGTGGCTTTCAGATAAGAGCGGGCGGCGGCGCGGTCGCGTCCTTCGGTAATCACGCGGCTTCGGGCTTTGGGATCATAGGCTTCGGGGCCTGGGGTAGGGGAAGACATGGGGAACTGCTCCTGCGCGGCGGGTGCGTCTGGAGGACGCCGGTGCCGCAGATTGGCTTTTATTATACCAATCGCGCGGGAGGGTTTGTCAAGCAAATCGGGGGAGCAAGACGGCCAAATCGGGGGAGCAAGACGGCAGAAGCCAGGGAAAGCAAGCACGGAGCAGGGTTCCCCGCCCTCAAGGGCAAAGCGCAGGCGGGAAGATTGCGCCGAAATTAAGCCCTATCCTGACACCCACAAAGACGCAGTCTTGGGTTGGTTATTGGTCTGGGACCTCCACCGTCCCGTTCAGCGCTTAAAAGAAAAGGACGAACCCAGCGGCTTGAGGTCGGCGAGGTCAACGTCTTCCATCGGCATGGGCGACGCGGCAGAAACCGAGGCAGTCGACGACAAAGCCGAGGCGACGCCATCCATGATGGTTGGCATTCCCAGGCGCAGGGCGCTGAGGAGACTGGGGTCAAGCCCTTTGGCAACCGCGGCTTCGGGCGTCACTAGTCCTTCCTGAACCAGTTTTTGCAGGGACTGACCCAATGTCTGCATGCCCAAATTGGTGTTGGTCTCAATCACAGACGGCAATTGGAACGTTTTACCTTCACGGATCAAATTGCGCACCGCCGCTGTGCTTGCCATGATTTCCAGAGCCGCAATGCGTCCCCCACCGATTTTGGGCAGCAGTGTTTGCGCGACAACCCCCTGCAAAGACTCGGACAGCTGCGTGCGTATCTGGGACTGCTGATGCGGCGGGAACACGTCAATGATGCGATCAATGGTCTGATGCGCGGACGATGTATGCAGCGTGCCGAACACAAGATGCCCCGTCTCAGCCGCCGAGACCGCCAGGGAGATCGTCTCCAGGTCGCGCATTTCTCCCACGAGGATTACATCGGGGTCTTCGCGCAAAGCGGCCCTAAGGGCGCTGGAAAACGACTCGGTATGCACCTTGACTTCGCGCTGATTGACAATGCATCCCTTGTGCTGATGGACAAACTCAATAGGGTCTTCAATGGTCAAGATGTGCGCAGATCGTTCGCGGTTAATCATATCCACCATCGCGGCCAGCGTCGTAGACTTGCCTGACCCGGTTGGCCCCGTCACCAAAACAAGCCCCTTCTCGTGCCGCGCCATCTCGGCGACAATCGGCGGCAGGTTCAAGTCCTCCATGGTCTTGATCTCGGTCGGGATGACACGGAAAACAGCCCCTTCTCCCTTGCGTCCGACAAAGAAATTGCAGCGAAAGCGCGCAAGGTTAGGTATTTCAATGCTGAAGTCTAAATCCCGACGCTCCTCAAAGCGGTTCTGCTGCTCGGCCGTGAGCAATCCCATCAAGGTCATGCGCAGTCGGTCGCGGGAACACTCAGGGTAGGGAAGCCGCACCATCTCCCCATGCAAGCGATACGTCGGGGGAGCGCCGACCGTCAGGTGCAGATCCGAAGCATGGGCGGCAACAGTTTGGCGCAGCAGGTCTTCAATGTCCATAAAAACAGTGTCCTTTACAGCAGGAGTCAGTTGACACTGTATTATTGGATAGCCTGTGGGCACCACGTTACTGCTAAAGATACTAGGTAATCGCGCTAGGGCAGAGCAGGGGGAATAAAAAGATACGAAGCATAGCCTGCATCAGCCATACAATCGTGTCTCAGCGCCCGGTCAAAACAGCCTCTACCATATCAAGGTAACGGAACAAGCAAGGCGCATTTCGCAGTGAGATAGACAATCCCTGCGCGTTCGCGGCTTCCGCCGCTTGGTCTGCCACGCTGACCAAGCGACGCAACCGCTCCGATTTCGCCAGCGGCACGTCCGGCACAGACCAATCCAGCGTCAACGCATCGCTTTGCCCTAGCAGCGCAATCGCCTTCTCCAAGCCTTCCCGTGCATAGAGCATCAGCCCCAAGTCTGAGTTTGGGTCACGGGCTAAATACTTTGCGGCGATAGAGAACATCAGCCAGGCAAAGCCGAGGCCGTTCTCAACTTCCGTCTCTCCCTGTATTCTGTTCGGGATGTGGGGAACTGAGAGAAGCGGGAAGGGAAGTGCAGGCTCCGCCAGCCTCTCAAGCAGAACCGCGTGTTCCGGCACAACGACTTCTGCCGACTGCGGCTGCCAGTAGCAATCTAAATGCAGCAGGCCGTGGCGGCCTTCATGCAGGGAACCAAAGTACCCGCCGCCCAAAGGCCCAAGATGCGGTTTTTCTGCGCCGGAGATAAAGCTGCCAGTTTGCTCCGCATAGCGCCGAACGCTCAGCCCAAACGCAGACGAACTTTCCTCGGCAATGACAATCCAGAGGTCAAGATCGCTAAGGTCATCGGCTTCATTGCGGCCAAACGATCCCCAGAGCCAAGCGGCCCGGACGCGCGGATCAGCCTGAAGGAAAGCCAACAAAGATGCCAGCAGGGCGTCGCGGTCTGCGCGATGCTCCCACAGCGCATTGGCGACAGCAGAATGGGGAAACTGTTCAGCAAGAACGAGAGAACGTGACATGGTTTCTTCTTTCGTAGAGATGAAAGAAGCAATTTGGCAGGAGATGCCAAAAAGCCTCGATACAAAAGACGTAAGCAAGCGGCAGTCAAGAATGGCTTGACTTAGCACCTGCTATTGTTTTTGTGCTGAGGCTTAATCCAATGGGGTAATGTTTCCAGGAAGAATGAGAGCAACAAGAAACGCCCGGCAAGTACACTTGACGGGCGTCTTTCGTAATTAATCTGGCGGCGACCTATTTTCCCGGGCAGTTGCCCACCAAGTATCTTCGGCGCAGGAGAGCTTAACTTCCGTGTTCGGAATGGGAACGGGTGGACCCCTCCGCCAACACCACCAGAAATCGTAACAGTCCCTCATTGAGGGAAACTGTTCTTTGACAACTGCATATCAAGAAAATTAGCAACGAATATAACGATATAATGGCGCTTTGAGTGTGTTGTAATCAAGCCCTCGACCGATTAGTACTGGTAAGCTGAACACATTGCTATGCTTACACTCCCAGCCTATCAACCCGGTAGTCTACCGGGGGTCTTACCATCTTATGATGTGGGAAATCTTATCTTCAGGTCTGCTTCGTACTTAGATGCTTTCAGCACTTATCAGTACCAGACGTAGCTACCCAGCGTATGCTCCTGGCGGAACAACTGGTACACCAGAGGTCTGTCCATCCCGGTCCTCTCGTACTAGGGACAGCTCCCGTCAAATTTCCTGCGCCCGCAACGGATAGAGACCGAACTGTCTCACGACGTTCTGAACCCAGCTCGCGTACCGCTTTAATGGGCGAACAGCCCAACCCTTGGGACCTAATCCAGCCCCAGGATGCGACGAGCCGACATCGAGGTGCCAAACCTTGCCGTCGCTGTGAGCGCTTGGGCAAGATAAGCCTGTTATCCCCGGCGTAGCTTTTATCCGATAAGCCCTGGCGTGCCCACGCACCACCAGAGGGTCACTAGAACCCACTTTCGTGCCTGCTCGACCTGTTTGTCTCACAGTCAATTTCCCTTATGCTCTTACACTCTACAGCTGATTTCCAACCAGCCTGAGGGAAACTTGGTGCGCCTCCGTTACAATTTGGGAGGCGACCGCCCCAGTCAAACTACCCGCCTGCTACGGTTCCTCGGCCGGATCACGGTCAAGGTTAGTGTCCTAGTATAGCCAGGGTGGTGTTCCATTGGCGCCTTGCGGCTCCCACCTACGCTCTACAAACTATACCAAAACACAATAGCAGGGTGTAGTAAAGCTGCACGGGGTCTTTTCGTCCAGTTGCGGGTAACCGGCATCTTCACCGGTACTACAATTTCACCGAGCTTCACGTTGAGACAGTCGCTAAGTCGTTACACCTTTCGTGCAGGCCGGAACTTACCCGGCTAGGAATTTCGCTACCTTAGGACGGTTATAGTTACCGCCGCCATTCACCAGGGCTTCGATTCAGAGCTTTGGCTTACGCCGAACCCCTCCTGTTAACCTTCTGGCATTGGGCAGGTGTCAGCCCCTATACCTAGGCTTTCGCCTTAGCAGAGACCTGTGTTTTTGTTAAACAGTCGCTCAGCGCTTGTCACTGCGACCCACTTGCGTGGGCGCCCCTTCTCCCGAGGTTACGGGGCCAATTTGCCTAGTTCCTTAACGTGAATTCTCTCGAACACCTTGGTATACTCTACCTGCCCACCTGTGTCGGTTTACGGTACGGGCAGTATCATCATAAGTTTAGCGGCTTTTCTCGGCGATCCGCCCCTCGACTTCGCTTCACCCGAAGGATCCACTCGTTCACCCTCTTCCATTCCGTCAGCGGATTTGCCTACTGACCAAGAAAAGGGTTTCACGCGCACTACCAACAGTCGCGCTCGAAACTGGGACCGCGTCCCCACATCACTGATAACACTGGCAACGGAATATCAACCGTTTGTCCATCGCCTACGTCGTTCGACCTCGGCTTAGGCCCGGCTAAACTTCAGAGGACGAGCCTTCCTGAAGAACCCTTAGGCTTTCGGTGGAGGGGATTCTCACCCCTCTTAGCGCTACTTATGTCCGCATCCTCACTTGCATGCAGTCCACCACTGCTTCCGCTATGGCTTCGTTCCGCATGCAACGCTCCTCTACCACTCCTCTTACGAGAAGTCCGACGCTTCGGTGGCTGGCTTGAGCCCCCATACATTATCGGCGCAGAACGCCATTCGACCAGTAAGCTGTTACGCACTCTTTAAATGGTGGCTGCTTCTAAGCCAACATCCTGGTTGTCTAT
>JAABUZ0100000569.1_pt1 | contig 88530 bp, 16 predicted proteins | sample 5562091 | NCBI WGS metagenome assembly JAABUZ01 (sample SAMN12813069, study PRJNA571459) | rock metagenome | isolation source: Antarctica rocks | place: Antarctica: Victoria Land, Linnaeus Terrace sud | collected 2015-12-21
TAAAAAAATTCGCATTATTTGAATTACTAAAAATAGTTTAAAAATAATAACGCACAAATAACGTACAAATGCATTACCTAAATGCATTACTATATAATATTATAAACAAATTAATTAAATTAATTAACTTGATTAAGTTGATTAATGCATTTTTTCAAAAATAATTTAAATTTTTCGAGTCTTAGCGAGTCGAGCCAGGTTATACGCTAAGTACTTCATATCTACCCTTTGACTCGACCCAAATACTTGGGCCAAGATTTTTGACTCGAATCGAGTCTTGGCGAGCTAAGAATTCGACTCGAACTCGATGACTCAACTCGACGCGATCAATCTACAAATCTTGCATTTAATATAAATTTTCTTAGTTATTTTAACGTATTGCAATCTCTTTTCAATAAAAATAATTGTAAATTTTTATTAATTTTTTGTTATTGTAATAGCAAATCAACTACGTAAGCAATGCTTTAACAAGAACTTAATAGAGAAAAAAGTAATAAAAACAACAATATTAATTGAAATATCTTTTTTTGCTCTTTTTGTTCGCGCACAAACGCAATGTTTTTTTTTTATTGCTTGCGATATTTTGTTCGCATTAACAAAAATATTAATTATTAAATACGTTTTCAACTTTTGTTTGCTTTGCGATCTAATAACATACAATATATTAAGCGAAAAAGTATTCGTTATAAATATTGCGCTTTAAAGCGCAAAATCGAAAATTATTTATATACTCTTATATTTAATTTAATTCGTTAGTGTGTTCTTATTATTATTTAATATATTAAACGAATTAATATTTTGTTAAAATTTAATATATATATCTTCGATAAAAACAATGTTAAAATTAATTAAATTGCGTTCGCTTTACAAATGCGACGTTGTCTTACTATTATATACGCATAACAATAAAAAAACAAATTGATTTCGCGTTCAATTTATAAGAATTTTCTAATTAATATTAATATTAAATTAAATTATTTATGCAATATTTAGTAGAAAATGTTCGACGTAATGCGTTATAAAGCAAATCTTAATACTTTTTTTTTAAAAAAGTTAAATAAAAACAATAAATTTGTGTTTAAAAATGTTATTGTAGACAACAAATTTAAGAATTTGTAAATTTTGCATAACTTAATAATTTTGTTAAGAACGATTTTATTTGTTTTGTTTCTATTAATTAGAATTTTTAAAAAAAGAACGACGTAAATATTTGAGCAAAGTTCTTTTCGTATATTATAGTTGTTTCGATAGCTTATATACTTAATTTAAATATGTTAAATTGCTTGTTATCAAACAAAAGCATTTAAAATAAGCAACTTTTTTATTTAATAATATAAAAATTAGCAATTAAAAAATCGAATCTTATTTATATTTTTCGCAAACATTATATTTTCGCAATCTTTACATAAAAATTTTGTTTAAAAAATTATTGTTCAAAATATGCTTTTATTATGTTTAAAATAATAAAATTAATTGCATTTTAAAAGATTGCATTTTTTATTTTTGTTATTAACAATTTATTTTTGCAACGTTCGTACATTATCGAAGACAATTAAGCAACAACAATTAAAATATTAATTAAGAGAAACATATATAATTAATTATAAATAAAATGTTAAATCTTGCATTAAATAATACGCATGCGAGAGCTTTTTATTAACAAAAATTAAGTGATAAAAGTAATTAAATTTAAATGTACTTTATGTCGCATTTTTATAACTCTTAATATTTAATTAATTTATTAAGAAAATTATAGTATTATTTATATATATTATCTATATTATTATTGTGTCTTAAGTATATATATTATCTATATTATTATTGTGTCTTAAGTATATATAATAGTATCAAATTTTACTTTTTATTATCGAATTTTTTTTGCGAATATAACGTTTTAATTTTCTTATTTTTGCAATTAATTTTCGAAAGACTTATGTATATTGTATTTCTTAAGCTTTTATTTTGCATTCGTAAGATAATTTTTTAATATCTAATTATTTTTATATAATAAAAATTATTTTTATCGAACAAAATATTATAACTTGTTATATTTTAATTTATAATTAAATATATTTTTTACTTTTTACTTTTTATTTTTGTCAATTAATATTATGTTTTTCGAGATAATAATATTTGAGTTACAATAATATAATTTTAGTAATAAAATATAAAAGACAAAATAAATACGTTATTTGACAAAAAAATGCAAATAATATATTTGCGATTTGATTATATTTTTAATTTTAAACGATTTTGTAAACTTATAAAATAACTTCTTCTTTAAATAAACGTTTAAATTTTTTTTAATAAAAAGCATAATTTTGTTATCGACCTAATATCTTTTTAAAATAATTTTTTTATTGTAATTTTAAGTCTACGTTTGTTGCGCAATTTATAAACAATTTCTTAATTAATTGCGTTTATTTTATAAAGATTAAATTCGCTCTTAAGTTATAGAAACGTCTAGACAATTCTTGTCGTTTTAATTGAATTAAAAATTTGCAATAAATTTAAATATTAACTCGAAAAATAACACTTTAGTCGACGTATGCGATGCGTTATTGTAAATATATTAAATCAAAGTTAACAATAAATTTTAATTGTTTTGTTTATAATTGCAATAGCAACGCAAATAGTGTTTTAATATTTAATTTTATCTTTTAATTTGTTTGTTAATTTAAAAATAAAAAGCAATACTTATCTTTCGTTTAAAGCGTATATAATAATATATTGCGAATTAATAGTTATTAATAAAGAACAAGTTACGATCGAAAACAATTTTACAAATTTCAAAATAAATAAGCAACATTTCTTCGAATAAAATATTAATCAATTATTATTAGAATTGCGTTCAACACATTATTTTTGTAACAATTGATAAATAATTTCGTTATAAAATTAATCGAAATTTTAATTTCTAATTAAGCAAAAATAAAAAACGACGTTAGCTTTTTATAAAAACAATAACGCGAAATCTTATTTCGTTAACAAGTGTCGCAATCTTTAATATATATATTAATATTTGCGATTATCTTTAATTAGTAAAACTCTTTGCTTATAAGAATGCGTATTTTTTTAATTTTAAAATATTTTGTTAAAGCATTATTATAATGCAAACGTAATAGCTTGCTCTTTAATAATGTTTTGTCAAAAACTAGAGTAACATAAAAAAATCACTATTTCTTTGTAAATTAATTAATTTTTTTTTGCACAAATTTAATTTAAGATTTGCAACGTTAATTGCTTCTTAATTTTGAACGTTATAAAAAAAAAATTGTAGCTTTTTTATTTTGAATAGCAATAAAAATAAGAAAGTTTTTAAATTAATTTTTTTATTGTATATAATGCGAACGTTACTGTAACGCAATTGTTAAATTATTGCGCTTTAAATTGTGTTTGCAATTTCTTTCTTTTTAAATTTACTAATTGTATTTTCTTTATTTAAAGTATTTTTATTAAAAAGTTTAATATTAATTTTTTTTTTAATATTCGATACTTAAGTCTTAAATTCGTTTTTATTGCGTAATATTAATGTTTAACGAACGTCTCTTATAAATATTAATGTTATTTTAATAGCAACAATAGTAATATTCTTTAGCTTTTCTTGAAGCGTAAATAAATAAATTTTGTTATTTAATTTCTTTTCGTAATTAAGATGTTAAGAGAATTTGTTAATTAAATTCGTTTTTTTTGTGCAATATTTAATCTTGAAGTCGTATTTTGTTAACAAAAGTATTTATTAAAATTAACAACAATTTAGCGTTATTGTCTTTATAAAATATCGTAGATTATTATAATTCGTCAACATAGTAATTGAATAATAATTATTTTCTAAATAGTGTTAATATTGTTTAAAATTAATAATAATAACAAGCAACTTCTAATTGTAAATTTTGTATTAAGTCTTCGCAAAAATTATTTTTCTTAAATAAAATATTATTAAGTGTTACATTATTTAATCGACTTTTCTTATAAAATAAATTAATTGTAACAAAATTGTCGCAATTACGAATTTCGAAGCGTTTATTTTAATACAAATATAATTTTTTGAATTAAAATAAATTAGCATAAACGTTTGCGTAAAGATCGTAATAAACTTTTAAAAAATCAAAGTAACATTTTTGTTAAATACAAAAAAAATATTTTGTTTGTCTTATTTATTGTTTTTTAGAAGCTTCGTTAAAGTTTAAATAATTTTTGCATAATATTTTACAAATTGTTAATAAAAGTTTGCGAAACTTAGAAACATTTAAAACTTATATAAAGTAATAAGCTAAAATTATATCTTAATAAAGCTAATTTGTCGTAAATTTATTAATACGTTATAATTGCTTATAATATATTTTAGAAATTTAATCAAAATTGTTATAAAAAAACATTTAAATAGCTTTGCATAAAGCTTGTAAAAGCTTAATTTATTAAATATTTAATATACGCAATTCTAATATCTCTTTTATGTCTTAAAGTAGATTAAAATGTTATTAAAATAAATTACACAAAGATAATTTATTAAATCTCTTAAGACTTTGTTAATTAAAATCTAAAAAATAATTAATACGTTTGTTAATTTTAAATATTATTATTGCGTATTCGAGGTATTTATATTGTGTTTAAAAAATCGTCTTTTACTTATTGTTTTAACAAATTCAAATTTAATAATAAGTGTTTTTCAAATTTAGTTTCGTAAAATACGCGACGTTTATTAGACAATTTAACGTCTTCTTTATAAAAGAAAGAAAACATTAATTCTTAATTGTAATCGCATTAAGATTGGGTCAATTAATACATAATTTTAGACTTTTATTGCTCTTTAATATAAACAACATTAATGTCTTAATTTAATTAATTAATTTGCAAATTTTATTTAAAGTTAAATTCTTTAAAAGATAATTATATAGAACAATTAATTTTTATTCGAACAAAATGTATAACAAGTTATAAGACGATTTTCTTTTAAAAAGAAATTTTTTTTTATAATTTTTTTTTCGTATTTAGAGAAAATAAATGCATTTTTTAAATTAAAGATATTGTTATAATTTTAAATGTTTTTAAGTATAACGCGCATTGTTGACGTCTTATTAACATTAAGATTGCAATAAATTAAAGCAAATATTAAAATTTATTTCTTAAATTTTAGAAAATTCTTTAAGAATTTAACGACAATAATATTTTTCGTAATTTAATAACGTCAAATTAACGTATATTAGTCGACGTAAAAGTTAGCTTTTATTATTTAAAAAAAATTGACAATAATATTGTATACAATTTTATCAAATATATAGAAAATTTGTCTTAATATATATTTTTGTTTCTTATTATTGCGAATTTTGATTTTTGTAACGTAAAATCTTATAAATCGAATCTTTTAAATTGTAAAAGTTTTCGCTTCAATTACAAGTCGTTTAATTTTCTCTAAATATTATATTATTGCAAGACGTTTATTAATGCAATTAATATAAGCGCTTTTATTAAAAAGATCTTTTTATTTATGCTATTTTTTGTTAACAAATATTAATAGTTTTGCAAAAAGAATCTTTGTTTTGTATTTTTAATTCGCAATCGCAATTATAATTTTTGCGAATTTATTTAGTTTTTCGAATTGTTGAAAATCTTTTTGATATAAAAATTATAATAATAACGCTTTTAAAACGTTCGTTTTAAAACTTTTTTAAAAATTGTTAATTATATTAACTTGCGAATTACCTTTAACAAATTTAAATTTTTTTTTTAAATATATTTCTTTTTGTTACAATTGTAACAAATACACTTTTTTCTCATATTTAAATTAGCTTTATTAAAGTTATATAAAAAAAAAATTCTTGTATTTTTTTAACACTTTTTTGTCGTTAAAACCTCGCAAATCTTAGCTGTCAATATAGTTTTTTTCGATTTATAATTATACAAATTCTTTTTAAAGTTATTGCGTAATTTTGAGAACAATTTTTAATTCAAAATTTTATTCTTAATATTAAATCGAAAAAGTAAAACGTTTTTTATGCGTTATATTAGCGCAATAAGAGCGCTTCTTATTTCGAGAATTTAAGTTATGTTATTAATTTTTTTACAAAAATTTCTTCTTAAACAATGTAAGAAATAATTACATTATTAACATTTAATATATTTGTCAAAATTTGTTTTTAATATCTTAATATAAATTACAAAATTGTTAACGCTTTAAAATTAATTGCTTAATTTTCTTATACTTGCGAGAGAAAACAAGACAACAATTTTTCGAATTTTTAATAAAATTAATTAGATATTGTGCGAATTGTTTTTATTTTTATTCTTTTATTTTGTTTGTTTGCTTGTTTTTATAATTTTTTTATCGCATTATTAACGTATCGCAAAGATATTATTAAACTTAACAAATTTTTAAGTTTTTTGTTGAAAATTAATTTTTATTAATTTTGAAGAAGTTTTTTGCATTTCAAGTTTAATTCTTTTATTCTTTAAAGTTCTTTTTATAATAGAGATTTAATTGAGTTAATTTTATAAAATAGTTAAAACGCTATCTCTTTAATATTAATTTGCTAATTTTGTTATCGAAGTAATTTTTGCGTAAATAATGCGAATTTGTCGCTTTAATTTTGTTTTTACAAAACTAGTGTGATCGTTGGGTCGGGTCGAACACTTTTTTCTCAACCCGACCCACCCTCTTGGGCCCCGTAGGGTTGGGCCAGGGTTAAGGCGCGAACTCGACCCTAGGGTCGGGTTTCGTCGAGCCAATGCCAAGAACTCAAGCTAACTTCATCGCGTTAGCATTCACTTATCTTATCTTATCTTATCTTATCTATGCGCTAACTCAATTGGGCTAGCGCAAGGGTCCACGCTAACCATATGCGATTAGCGTAGACCCTGTGCTAGCCTAATTGGGTTAGCGCGTCACGTGACGTCACGTGATCGGATGGGTCGGGTTGGACACTCGACGCGCATTCTTCGCCCACCCCACCCTGTTGGGCTAGGAAATTTGCCTGACCCTAGGGTCAGGGTTGGGCGAGTCAACCCGATCGGGTTGAAACCCGACCCGACGGTCACACTAATATTAATTACGCAATTACATTAATCTTTAAGTAAAAAAATATTTTTAAAATTTAAAAATTTAACAAATTAAATTTGATAAAAACGAGTAAAACTTAATTTTGTTGATTAACAACATATTAATTTTTTTTTACAAATATATTTTTATAATTTTGCGAACAATTAACACAAACATTTATTTAAAATTTTAAATATTTGATGTAATATTTAATTATCTTAAATATCTAAAAAAAAAAAAAAAAATTAATATTTATTTTTTGACAAATATTGTAATTAAGATTTGCAATAAAGTTTTAACAAAATATGCGAAATACTATTTAAGAATAAAAGAATTAGATAATACGTTATATAATTTCGTTAATATTTTAGATTTTACACAAAAAGTTAATCTTTATAAATCGTAAAATAAGAGAGAAAACGACAATATTATCAATTACGAGAACAAATACAAGACAAAATCTAAAAATTATTTTTAACGTTATTACAATTCGATTACTAATTTAAGAACAAAAGCACAAAGAGCAAATATTGTTAAAAAAATAATGCAATATAATAATATATATAGTTTATTATAATTATTACAAAATTCATACTTTAATAATTTTAATAATTTTGTTTAATGCAAAATAAAAATAATCAATATCTTCGCTTCAATATTGTAAAAAATAAATATTTAATTTAAAAATATTAAAGAGATAATACGTCGAACTTTTTAAAGTTAACACAAATAACTTAAGATATATTTTTATATTTAATTTTATTAATAAGTATTAAACAAATTTTTAGTTTTGCTTAAAAAATATATTGATAAAATTAATTTTAACTAAGTTTGCAAATTGTTAAGCAAATTATAATAATTAAGTATTTTAATTATATTATAAATTTAAATACAAAAGAAATTGTTCTTAAATTATAAAATATATATTGTAAAAAAAAGAATAACAATTAAGCGATAAAAAAAAATTATATTAAATTTTAAAATCGTTTTAAATTAAATTTATCAATAAATAAGTTAATTTTAAAAAAAAAATCTTTAATAATTATAAAAATAATTAAATATTATTAATAAAAGTAATTAAATATTATTAATAATAATGCAAAGAAATAATATATTTAATAATTTAAATTGCTAAAAAAAAAATTATTAATAATAAAATTTCGAAGATTTAATTCTTAATTAATGCAAAAAACATATTATAATTGCTTAAAAAAAACATAATATTATTGTAAAATTTCTAACTAAAAAGATCGAATTACTTTATTGAATATTTAATAAAATTTAAACTTTTCAACTAAATTATTATACGCTTAGTGTAAATTATCGTAAAATTTAAATCTATAATGTGCAAAATATTAATTACAACTCTATTATTATAATAATAATACAAAAAAAAACACTTATTTAAAAAAAATATATATATATAAATGTTTTAATTGCTTTTTAAAGTATTATTAACCTTAAATTCTAAATACGATAATTTTTCTTTTTATAATTAAAATTGCTAATCTTATTATGCAAAATTTCGCAAATTAGACGTTAAAATAAAATTCAAAGAAGTTATAATAAAATAAGCGATAATTTTGATAATTTTCATTAATATAAACGCGTTAAAAAATTGCGCAAAAAAAAGAATTAAATTAATAATTAATAATAAAAATACGTAATATAAACGATAAAGCAATTAACAAAAATAAACTTGCGTAATATATTAACAAAATCAAACATATATTAATATAAAGAAATAATAATTTTGTGTTAACAAAAATTTAAAGTAAGTATTAATAAATAAATGTTAATTCTAACTTTAATATATATATTTTTTACTTTGTTTTAATAAAATTATTTGTTAATACATTATTTATAATTTTGTTAACTTTTTCGAATCTTTTACTTTTTAAATTTTGTCGCATTTTATTAAATATTATAAAAAACTTTTAAACTATTATATAATTATGTTATTTTTATACATTATTTGTAAAATAAGCTAAGTATATATACAAATAATAAAAGCGCTATTAACAAATTTAAAAATTATTGCAAGTCAAAATTGCGCAAAAAACTAAAATAATAATTGCAAAAAATTATATAAAAAGCAAAGCAATAATCGAAAAATTATTTTAATATAAATTAAGAAGCTTTGTAAAACTTCTATATAAAAGAAAGTCGCAAAGTCAAATTATAAAATTATAAAAAATAATGTTAAAAAAAAGTTAAAAAGCATTAAATTAATAAAGAAATTTATAATAATGCATTTAAATAATATAATTAAGCATATAATGCTAACAACTTAATAACAAAATATTTCGAAAATAAATTAAAACAAAAAGCAAAAAAAAAATTTGCAATTAAAAAAGTAAATTAACTTAAAATTATTAAAAAAGCATAAAAGTTACGTAAAAATACAAATATAATAATAAGATTTTTTTTAAAAAAAATATATATTATTTAAATGTATTACTTGTGTTTTATATTTAAATTAATTAATATTACAATTAAGCGTTAATAATAAGTTTAACATTAATAAAAACTTTATAAAATCGATTGTAAAAATTATTTAATAACAAATTATTTATTATAATAACTTGAATAACTTAAAGAGAGCTAATAACAATAATTTTATAAAATTGTTTAATATCTTTGTTAAAGAATTTGCATTTTTAAATAATGCAAAAAAAAAAAAAAAATCAAATTTTATTATTGTTAAGATAATTTTTTTAATTATTGTTAAGATAAAAAATCTTAATAATGTAATTAAAAAAAATAATAATAAGCAAAAAACTTAATATAAAACTTAAGATAATGCGGAAAAGTTAAATTATAACTATTATATAACAACGAATAATAATAATAATAGCAAAAAAAAAAAGCAAGAAAAATAAAGACAATAACAATAAAATTGATAAAAATAAAAATAATAAAAATAACGACAAAATAAAAAATAATTTAAATTATTTAAAATAATAGTAAAGCAAACAAAATTATTAAGATTTCGAATTAATAACTTTATATATATAGTTTAAAGAGTTTACTATTATACATTACTATTATAATGCATTATTTTTTTGCATTTTTATATTGCATTATTAAGTTATAATTAAACAATTTAAGTAAAATATAAAATTAAAATTTTGAATTTATTAAATCTAATTTATATTTATATTAATATCTTAATAATTCGAATTGATTTTTCAAATAATATATTTGACTTTTTAAAAATTATGCTATTTTTAAAGACTTATTGGTTCTTTATATAGTTTTAAATAAAGTATACTTAAATATCAAAATTTCGATAACTTAATAATAGAGCGTTTTAATTTTTAATAATAGTAACACAACATTTATAATAACGTTATTAAGAACATTATTGTGTTTTTATTAATTTTATTGTAAATATTATGTTATTGTTATCGCAAATTAAAAAATCGAAAATTCATTTTTTTTTTAAAATATAATAATTTTTTTTTTACAATTTTTGACAAAATTATGTAGAACAAGATTGTTAAACTCTTTGACTAAATAAATTAAGTCAATAATTTGATTTTAGCTATTTAGATAATTCGAATACATTATTATAATGCATTACTAAATAATTTTACATCGAAAAATAATAAAATAAAATATAATTTTCTATTATTTATTTCAAAATCTCTTTATACTAATATTAAGTCTTAACAATTTAAGTCGATTTTTCAAATTAAATTTCGATTTTAAATATAGAAATCAACTTAAGTTATTAATTTAATTTTAAAAATTAAATTGTCAAGACTTTCGAATTAAATTAATACGAATTGTTAAAATTCGAATCGAATATTTGATTTAAACTTAATAATTTAATTCGATGCGATTAGTTTACTTTGCGATACTTTTTATCTTAAACTTAATTAGTTATAAAAACAAATTATGTATATATTAATTATACATATTTTTCTTAATTAGTTGAACAATAGTTTTAGTAAATTTATTGCGATTGTATTAAATAAATAAAATTTCTCTTTTTATTTCGAAATTGTTTTTGTTAAATATCTCTATAGTATACTTTTTTATTTTAAGTATAAAATTAACATAAACAAAGTTTAGTTTTATTATAAATTTTATTTAAATACAAAAGCAAACAAAAAGAATTTTTGTTTTGCAAACTTATTGTTTTAAAAGTAATTTTTTTTTATATTAATAAAATTACGAATTAATATTTATTAATGCAACAAAAATTTTGTTTTCTTTTTGTATAATTTAGTTAAAATTTATTTTGTTTTTTGATATTTAATCTATATTTTAAGTTTAAAATATAATATATTTATACTATTCATATATTAATTTAATTTGTTAATAATTTTAGCTTTTTAGAGTTGTGCAATAAGATAAATTGTCAAATAATTAAAAAAATATTTTCAAAAATTGTATTTAATATATATTTGATCAAAGACTAGTATATACTTCAAATACTTATATTACTCTTGCGTAAAATTTAAATTATAAAGATATTTTTTAAAGTCTAATAATTTAAAATATAATAATATAAATTAAATATAAATTAAATATATTTTTAGTTTGTTTTTTGTTTATGTTTATTATAAATATTTGTAATTTTTTATTCTTGCAATTTATATAAAATATTTAAATTGTTTTGCACGTTGCTTTTTGCAAAATCTTAAATATCTTTCTAAATATTATATAATAACTCTTTATAATTTTTATATTAATTTAAGCATAACAATATATGTTAATATTTAGTGTAATGCTAATATATATTAAACGTATATTAAGTTTGTATTAAACTTATAATAATAATTCTTGTTTTAATTAAAAATGTTATACAAATTTGTTTTATTTTAAACTTGTTTAAAAACAAGATTTATTTAAAGATATAATTAATTTATAAAGATTTTAGCTTAAACATATATATAATATACAATAATATATTGCTAAAAAAAATTATTTAGATATATAATATTTTTAATCTATCTTTTTTTTAAAATACGTAACTAATTAAAAACAAACTTGCGCTTAACTTCTATTATATATAAGTTTAATCTATATATAGTTTAAGCAATATATAAATTAATTTTTTAAAATTGTTTCGATAAAAAATTCTTTTAATTTTTGTTTATAAATTAATGTTACAATACAATCTTTTATACTAAGATTATTAGTATATATATAATATAAGACAATGTTGCTATACTTAATATATAAATTAAATATTATAGAAAAGATAGCAAAGTGTTCTATAAAATAAAATATTAATTTAAGTATAATATATATTAAATATAAAATTAATTTACGCGTTATAAGATATAGTAAATTTTATTATTTAATTATTTAAATTATATTGTCGACAATTTCTTAAAATATTTTGATAAATTATAATAAATAATAAGTATAATTTTTGCATACAATTAATATAAAAAACAAAAATTACTTTTGCTTAATTAAAATATAAATATTTAGTTGCGTATTACAAATGTTAATCAAATTATATATATATTTAATATATAATAAGCGCAAGTTTAAGCTACAACTAATTGTAATTTTGATTGCAAAATATTAAATATTTAATATAAATAAAATTCTATATATGTTGTTGCAAATTATAGTTTATTAAAATGCAAAAATATTCAATATTAATACGTATTAAGTTTGCGTTAATAGTTTAATTAGTATATTATAATTTAATCTTCGAAAATAAAGAACAATTAATTTGTTAGATCTATATAGTTAAACTATACTTAATATAAATTAAATATGAGTTTATTTTATTAATTTTAAATATTGTTAATTCTTAATTCTCGCATATATAAGTTATAGATTTGAAATAAATATAATATATACAATATTCTTGTTAATTTTAAAAAAAATTATAATATTAAATTTTTGTTCGATATTTCAATTGTATCTTGATATTTATAATATATATTAATTAAATCAAGTAATAACAAAAATTGTTAATATTCTTAAGCTTAACTTTATTGTATACAAAATATGCGCAAAAGATATCTAAATATATGTGTTTGCAATATTTAATATTAAAATATTTAAAACTTTGTTATTAAGCTATGTTTACTTTGTTCTTTTTTGTAATTTTTAATAATAAAAAAGTAAGTTAAGTAATTTTGACGTCGATTGTTGCAAAAGAGAATTAAATTTATTACTTAATATTAATCTAATATATTTTAAACATTAATATAATATATATCTTAAATATATACTTGTCAATTAGCGCTCTAATTAATATATTGATTAACATAACGTTTAATATAATGCTTTTCTTATATATAAAGTAAAGAATTTTCTTTGTATGCGTATATAAATACATCAATACGTTGTAATAATTTTGTACTTTTATTATTACAATGTAATTGTATTCTTTAATTGTAATTGTTATTTTATTAATATTAATAAAGTTTTGCTTAAAATTAGTATAAACTTAATATACAATAAGTATAAATTACAAAAATACGATTTATCTCTTTAAATTTTATAAGTAATAATTAATAAAAATTGCGATAACAATTTAATATAAGTTTGTTTTCTTTATTGCTATTAAAAGCAATATTATTAATATTAGAAGAACTCAATATTGTATTCGAGTTAATTTAAACAATATTCTTTTTTATATTTGCGAAATTCTATAAAATTTAACTTAATTTTAATATATATAAGATATATTTGTAATCTTAACTTTGTTTGTCTATTGCAAAATTGCTTGTTAATTCTTTTAATTCGCGAGATTTTTAAACAATAAATTTTTTTTATCTTTTATAAATATGTAAGCAATTTTAAAAAAAAAATTTATTAAAAAAAATATATTTTAATTAAGATTTAAGCTAAATATAAGCAAAACTTAAATATAATATAAATACAATTTTAAGACTAAATTATACAAATAACAAATAGTGTTTAGCTTATATTAAGTATAAAAATAATTTACATTACGATAAAGCTTAAATCTTGCAATTTAAAAATCTATTTTTTTATATTATTAAATTAAGATATATTGTAAATCTTAAATAATTCTAAAATGTATTATGTATATATTTAATTTATATTTAATATATATTAGATCTTGTTTACGTCAAAACTTATTTACGTATTAAGAATTTTTTTTTGTATAAAGCAATATCTATATTATATATAAAACAAATATATACGTCCATTTTAACAACAAAAATTAAAAAGATCGCAATATATATGCCAAATATATACGAAAATTGTTTCGAATCAAATATTTAATTCGAAATAAGTTTATTTCGAATTAAAGATTTGCATTCGAAATAAACTATATGTTTAAATTAATAGTCTAAAATATACAAAAGTCAATTTCTTAATTACAATATTTGTTTAACGCTAAAAAATAAATTAGTATAAACTTAGTATTATTTAAAATTAAACTAAAAATATATTTCTTGCAAACAAACTTAAAATTAAAAGATAAATTTTCGAAAAACAACAAACAATAATTAGAAAATAACTTTAAAGCTTATGTTAATACAAGTTTAATATACGTTAAATTAATATATATATAATACATAATCGAATATTTAAAGAATAAAATAAGTATTTATATATATAATATAGATAACAAAGAAAATAAAAACTAAACTATAAATATAACAAATATAAAATAAATTTATTTTATAATAAAAATATACATTATACAAAGATACAAAAGCTAGACTATAACAATTGCAAAAATTAAAATATATTTATACTTACTATAAATTTAATTTACGCAATATATTTTATATTAATAATATATTAATATATAAATGTACTTATTATAGATTTATATCTAGCTTAGTTGATATTTGCATTAAATATGTTTCGACTTAATTATATAATTTGCGTTATATTAATTTTTAAATCAAATTTATAATTTAAACGTATTATAATAGTATAAGTGCAATATATTTTAAATATAAAGAAAGCATATATCTTTTGACAAAATAATATATATTAATTAATATATTATTAATATTAAAATTCGCAATTAAATATACTTAGTCTATATTATATATAATAATAAAAAATAGTTGCTTATTTGCACTAGCATAATATATATATATATAGCGTTGCAATCGAAATATTATTATTGTTTAGCATAAATTTAGTATAAATTTAGCTAAGTTTAAATATATAGACAACTAACAATTAATTATAGTAAAAATTATTTCGCATATTTAATTACTTTTTATAGCAATATTATAGTTGTTTATATTTAGTGTATTTTATATTGCAATAAAATATAGTATTTATATAATTAAATTAAACAAAAATATATAAGTTTTAAGATTAAATATTGTTCTTAATACTTAATATATACTAGACTTAAATAGAATTATTTTTGATTATTGTTTTGTTTTAAGACTTTAAACACAAATATTGCTTATATTTAATATAGACTTAATTTAGATAAAGAGTAACTATATATTAATATTATCTTAATTTTGTATATATTTAATTTAATTTAAATATAATTTTAGTATATATTTTGCAAAAATTGTTCAATAAATAAATATTATATTGCCAACTTACATAATTATTTACTCAAAATTTATTCAAAATTTATTAGTAATTTTTCGATTAATTAATTTTTACTCAATTAATAGAAATTTGCTTTTTAATTGACAAAAATCTATTAAATTTCGATTAAATTTTGGGTTTGCTTCAAATAAATCACACGCGAATTAATAATTAAAATAACAATATTTCGAATAAATTTTGAGTAAATTTTGAGTATAAATATTATTAGTAATAATTTTTTTTAAAAAAGTTCTAAATTTTTTAGTTAAGTAGATTAACTAATATTAGCAATATAAGTAATGTAATAAGTATACGCTAATAGAGAGATCTAACGCGCGTATAGAAATTTCGTAAATCACGTGATTTTATAATTAGAAATTTGATAACGTCGATAATTGCGAAGCTAGACACTTCTTAAATATTTATAAACTATATATTAAGATTAAAACTTTAAACTATAAATAGAAAAATAGTTCAACGACTTCACGTATTGACGAATCAACAATATATATACTTTATTTATTATTTGATATTTTGAAAATCGAAATCTTGATTAAGTTAGCGTTAAGACTTAGTCAAATTTATTAAAATTTAAAAATTTAGAAATTTCAAAATTAAGAAAATCGCATCTATAAGATTTATAATCGATAAATAATCGCTATATGTCGATTAAGTACTAGCTAGTCAATCGATAGATAACTAAAATAGATTTATAACTAGTAAATAATTAATATATGCTGGTTAACAATCGATTGACTAATTGGAATCTAGCAAATGTTTAATTAAAATAAATACATTTCTAGTATATTTTTGGCATTTATTAAGAACATAATCTTATAAATGAATCTATAAGTATTTACTTAAAGACACATAATTTTAATTTAAATAAAAATATAAGTTTTAATAAAATAATAAGTATATATTATATATAGACGCTATTTATGTTTACTATAATATATGTCAAAAGCAAACAAAAATATTGCATTAATAACGTAAAAATTAATGTAATAAATTTTAAAATTGACAATCTAATTATTAAAATAATAGATAATAGAATGTTTAATTGCTATATAAGAGTTAAAAAATTTGCTTAACTATATATATTAGTCGATGCTATTCAATTTAATCATATAATATTGAGTCGAATAATATCGAGTCAAATAGTATTTAACATTAAACTAAATTAAGTACAATATTTCGATACTTCTATTTAGTCTAAATCTAAAATATAGATAATAGAACGCTTAGTTGCTATATAAGAACTAAGGATTTGCTTAACTATATATATTAATTGATATTATCTAATTCAATTATGTAATGTTAAATCGAATAATATTGAATCAAATAACATTTAATACTAAATTAAATTAATTATAGTATTTTGACACTTTTATTTGGTCTAAGTTCAAAAATTAGTTTTTATATAAATTATATTTTATAATTTTATTAAATTCGAAATTTGTTTTAAATTTCTAAGTTTTGAGCATCTTTTTAACAAAAATATATAAAAAAAATTGTTAACAATTTATGTGCAAATAGACTGGCCGCGTTGACCCGAAAATGTCACGTGCAAATGCCAAGACTTGAGTCAAAAAAAATTCGAGAAATCGAATCGCTCAAAGTAGTTTAGTCGATTACTATAAGTAGTTTAGCGCGAAGCGCGCTAAACTAATTTGAGCGATTCGATTTCAAAAAATCGTCGCGACCCAGTCTTGGCGCCGAGTCGAGCTAGAGGGGTAATATCATAACCCGGCCCAACGATTAGTCTATGTGCAAATATATATATATTTACAACTTCGAAATCAAGTAGAGCTTAAAAGATATATAGAAGATAGAATTTATGTTAAAAATCTATACAAAAATAATACAAATATTGTTAATAATATTCGATAATTATATTAATAAAACAAAGAGAACAATAGATGTAAATTTAAATAAATAATAAAAAAATTATTAATAATAAATATAGCAATTATCTAATTGTAAGTTGTTCAAATAATTAAGTCTAATATTTATATTTAAAATTATAAATAATTTAATTATTAAATCAATTTAAAAGTTTATTATAATTCTTTAAATATATTACAAGAAAAAGCTTTAATTAGTCTATTAACAACTTGTTTTTTAATAAAGATATATCTAAACTTAATTTAACTATTTACGATCTTTTCTTAAATAAACTAAATTTAAATATTTAAATATTTTGTTTAAATATATTGCGCAAATTTTTTAGTAAACATTATTGTTTTTTAATTGTTGCAATATATAACAATAGTAACTAAATACAATGCAAAAAATATCATTTTTTTTTAAATAATAACAAAAACTCTAGACATAAACGATAAAAATAAAAATAAATAAAAACAATTGCAATTGCTTCAATAGCGCTAGAAACTAAATAACCTTCTTAATAACTTATATTTATTCAATATAGTTAACTTCGCAAATAGAAAGAGCAATATTTAATTAATATTTAAACAATTTATTGATAGCAATACTCTTTAGATTAAAAATATACTTAAAGATAAAACAACAAATATCTTAATTTTTGCTTCAATTAATGTTAATATAGTCTAATAGAAAACAAAGACTTTTATAGAAAATAAAACCAAAAAAAAAAAATTCGAAAATAACAAAATGATTATTTAATAATCTTTTAATAAACGTTAATAAAGTTAAAAGTATATTTGTTTATTACTAAGATAGCAGAAACAATATTTAATCGAATATCTAGCATCGCATATATAAAAAAATTAATAATTAATTAATAAACATAACAATAATTTAATTCTATAATATAATTCAAATCGACAATATATATTTTAAACATATTTATAAAAGTAGTAATTTAATTTGCACTTTTATATTTTATAGTTTTTTAATTTTTTTTTAAATATACTTTTTAACTTAAACGAAGAATTCGAATTGTAAGATTGCGCTTAATTTCGATTTCTAAATACTATTAAACAAAATCTAAATCAATTATTTTAAATCGATTAACAAAAGTTCTTTTAATAATATTAATAATTTTTTTGTTAATATTAACAATTAAAAGATTGTTTATATAGATTGCAATAAAAATAAAATTATTAATAAAAACGCTTAGATTAAAGTCTAATAAACAAAAGTAATACTTTTTTAAAAATATTACAAGAGTATTATATTATATTCGAAGCAATTGCTTTAATCTATAAAGAATTTTTTTAAATTAATAAATCTTTTTATTTTATTCAAAATTATAAAATAATTTAATATAGATTTCTTTGTTAATATTCTTGTAGAAAAAAATAGTAACAATATTTATCTACTTTAGATTTTAACTATTAATAACAATAAAAACAAAAATAGTCTTGTAACTTATAAATTTAATTACAACAATAAAAATTTTAATATAGTTTAAATTTTTAAATTGTTTAAAAATTCTAATAATTTAACAAATTTTATAGCAGAGAATTTTATTATTAATTTTATATTTAATTTTGTAAATCTATCTATTATAAAATACGTAATATTTGCTAAATACTCAACAAATAATATAAATATAGTTTTTTTTAAATTAATTTTTGTTTTGTTTAACTAGTTGCTAATTTATTTTATAATAAATATTTGTTATAGTTTTAATATAAATTTTAGATTTATATAGTTTTAATAATATAGTTTTGAACAATAGAGCAAAAAAATTGTAAATTTATTTTAATATAATCGAAATTTCGAATATTTTTGTAGCGTCAAATTTAAATTTTGAAGCAATATTAAATTTTAAAACGTATTTAATAATTTAATAGCTTTCAAAAACTTATCGAAATTAATAAAATTAAAAAAATAATATTTTTAAAGTTCGAAAATAATTTTGAGAAAATGATATTTTTAAAGTTTAAAAAAAATAAAATTGTAAATAAAATAAATAGAATTTTTAACTTATTATTAGAGTTTTTAATTTAATTCGAAAATAAAACAACTCTTTGTTACTTCTGTAGTATTATCGCAAGATTTAGATTAGCTTTTGTAAAATTTAAAACATTGTTAATAGTATTAATAGTATTCGACTATTTTCAAAAAAAAGATTGACAAATATTGTTATTTTAATAATTAATTGTATTATAGTTAATATTTAAGCAAAATAATATTTGTTTATTGTTTAATTATTAAATTTTCAATCTATATTAAATTTTGTCTTTATTATTTATTATATAATAAATATACTTTTTTTTATAGTCTATTAATATTAAAAATCTAATACAATTTTAAAAACTTTGTCAATTAATATTTAGTTAAATTCTTAGCGTTTCTTTTTGCTAATTTATATATTAAAGATATTTATAGTTATAAAGATATTTAATATTTGTTTCGAAAAAAATAATAAAATATTTAATAACAAAAACAATATTGCAATACAAATTAATTGTTTAGATTATCTTTAATTGAAAATTAATAATTAAACAAGCATTTTTATTATAATACTAATTTTTTATACTAAAATCTAATTAAGATATTCGACGCAATTGTTTATTTCTTAAGGTTAACAACAATAGATTCTATATATATTTTGCACTTCTTGCATAGACTAATCGTCGAGTCAAGTTATAATATTATCTCTTTGACTCGACTTGACGCCAAGATCGAGTCGCGACGATTTTTTGGAATCGAATCGCTCAAAGTAGTTTAGCGCGCTTCGCGCTAAACTACTTATAGTAATCGACTATACTACTTTGAGCGATTCGATTTCTCGAATTTTTTTGGACCCAAGTCTTAGCATTTGCACGTGACATTTCTAGGTCAACGCGACTAGTCTATTCTTGCACTAAATTTTGAAAACTTTATTAATATATTTATTTTTATTATTAACGCAAATACAAATACATTTGCTATTGTTATACTTAAATTTGTCAATATAATGTTTAAAGAAAATAAAAAAACTAGTTTTATTTTTATTCTTAAGATGTTTTATTAATAAATGTTTAATTTTATTATTTAATTAAATACAAATATAATAGATGCTATTAAATTTGTCTATAAATATAGATTTTATAATATTAACGTAAATAAGATTGTTATTTTAGCAATTAAATTTAATAGAAGTTTAATAAATTATTGCTTTAACTTTTGTGCAAACGCAAAAGACATAAATATTAATAGTTTAAAATTTTGTAAAATTAAAGATATTTTTTCGAACAAACTAATAAATATTTTGTTTATTTAAATAATTAAAATATTTATACTATATAATTGTTGTATCTTTATTAATCGCTAATAAAGCAATAATAAAGACAAAAAATACAATAAACGTTTTTAAATTTAGAAAGTAAAAATTAAAATCTTAAATTGCTCGAGTTTGCTAAACGTTAATAGAGAGTTTATAATTTATAGTTTTTCGAATTTTATTAACGTCTTTAATTTAACTATAAAAAACTAGATTTTATTAAGAGTTTAATACATACTAGATATTATAAATAGTAATATATTAGATTTTGTTATTTTTGTATCGAACAAAAAGATAGATAATTTCGATATCTATAGTAATTAAAGTGCTTTCTATACTTTTTATTAATCGATAAAATATTGCTAAATAAAACATAAAAGTATTAGAATTCTTTGCTATATATTAATTGTATTTAGTATTAAAGATTTATTTGCGTAAAAAACAATTAATAGCAAAAACTAATATAATATTTGCAAATAAAAACAATTTATAAATTATAAATAGAATTGATATAACAACGAAAACAAAATAACAATTATAAATTATTGCTTTAGTAGTTTTTTACTTTTTTTTATTGTTGTTTTTGTTTTTATTTTTGTTAAACTTAAATTTGTTTTTGTTTTTATTTTTTACAAATATAGACTTCTTTTAATTTTCTTTTTAATTATTGTAGTTTTAACAATATTTGTTTTTGCTATTATTTTAGTTGTTATCGAAGCTATTGCTTTTTAAGACAAAAAACAATTCTAAATATAAATTTTAGTAGTTTAATTTTTAATAATTTATTTTATCGCAATTTGTTTTTTTTTTGTTTAATATATACGAAGAATTAGCGAAAGAACTATTTGTATCTAATGCTAACTACGAATCTATTAATATTACGATATTCGACAAAGTTAAATGTTTTTAGCATCGACAAATAAAACGTTCGCAAACGTTCGATGCAATTGTTACGACAAATCGATCGATCAAATCGCGAAGACAATAACAATATTAATTATTATTACTATTATTATTTCGAATCTTTTACGTATAATAAGATACGTGTAATCGAAAATACGCAAAATTATTTATAATTGTTATTATTTATTTCTTGTACGCGTCGATTGTCGTTACGATAATCGTTATATTACGATTACGAAAAACCTGTTTTAAAATATCGCAAAAAGGTCTCGAAGCATTGTGCGTATAAATTTAGAAAAGCTAAAAAAAAGTTATACACGCGTACATTACACAAGTAGAAGATCGAAATTTTTTGTCGCACATAAATTGATTGCGTTAAGATTACGTGTTTTGATTAATCGTAATTGTTTTTTATCTTAATTATGTATACGCTTAATTGTGCATTCGAAGTTAAACAATAAAAAATTTCGTTGATCTTAATAGACGACAACAAAAATATTTAATTTTGTCGAAAGCAACGTCTTCGCTACGCTTCAAATTCAAAGCGCTATGTATATAAATATACGAAAAAGAGTTAACATTAAGTTTAAGTATTAAGATTATATAAACACAAATACGAGTACTACGTATTAAGAATCGATTTTTACATAATCGCAATTTATAAAGAGAACTTATACATAAGTTCTTGAAGCTTTTGTTTTTAATGTGTATAAGTTTTGTGAATTTAAGATTGTCGAACAATATATGAAGTTTTCTTTTTGTAAATAATAAATTAACACAATCTTTACATTTTAATAAAGAATTTCTTTGTATATAAATATCACGATACAAGCGAAAGAAGCGCAATTGCGCAAAAAATGACAATATTATTAAATTGATCAATTACGATTTAAAAGATAGACGTTAAACTACTTGCTAAATCGTAATTGATTAGAATTTGACCAAAACATATAGTCTCGCATAGATCTCTAGAAATGTTAAATCGAGTATGAATTAATATATATACGAAGCTAGAATTATTAATAACAAGAAAAGTGTCTCTTGTAATAGCAATCAACTTAATAATTGTTATAGAAACAAAGATATTGTTAATAGCTAAGATATCTATTAGATTAATATATTAAATTTTGTAATTATAAATAATAGTAAACAATTTTTGCTTTCGAATTCTATTTTTGTTGAAAAACTTATACTTAGATATCTATTAATTAATAAAAAGATAAGTAGAATTGTTAAAATTAATTAGATATTTAAAGATAAGTTTGTTTTTATTTATAGCTAGATTATTTGAATAGATAAATAGTTTATTGATAATATTGCGAAATTTGATTTTGTACTTATTAATATTCTAACAATTAATAATCTTAAAAAACTTAAATTTGACAAAGATTCTTTATTAGCGCACTTAAATTTTTAGATTTATATATCTTAACAATCTTCTAATAAGTTATTTTATCTAGATTGATTTTCTTAATATTGTAATATAAATTTTTATTAACAATGTTTCGAAACGCATTTATATACTTCTTTTTATTAATATTTTATTTAATTTGTTCTTCGATAATAATATTGAACAAAATTTTAAATCTAATATTTGAATTAATATATTTTTAAAACTTAATTTATTTAAAAACTTTAAACAAATCTTGTTTTTAAATAAAAAAGTCTATATTACTGTTAATTTTAGCAATCTATTTAAGAACTATAAGAGATAACGCAAGAACACTAGTAGCTATAATAGTATTAACGTGGTCTATTATTTTAGAACTCTATTAATAGCTTGTAAGTAATAGATAATATTATTAGTAAAGATAGTAAAGATACGCAATTGCATAATAAAGATTTTGATAAGATATTCTAGTTGTCAAATTACAAAAATTAAATAAGTTAACAAATCTCGAATTAGTTATTTAATTTAATAGATATTCTTCGAAGAGTTTAAATAAAGAAGATAGTTAAATATATTTCTCTTTATTAGCAATGTCGAGTTAATTAATCATGTTAATTGCAACTTGAACAAAGTTTTAATAAATAAATAGTTACTAGATTTTTAAATATATTTTGTATCTTTGTTGTTCTATCTTAAAATTGTAACAAATATAAATAAGAGTAGAATTAATAGACTTAATTTGTTTAATAAACAGAAATGTATTAATAATGTTAAATTATTCTTGATTAAATTATTGTTTTTGCTTAATTGTAGATAAAGCTTTTTAATTATTTGAAATCTAATTAAACTACTTAATCTCTTTATTCCATTTTTAAATTTTAATAGTTATAAAGATAGCAACACTCTTTTGTGTCTTTGCAATTGTTAAAACAATCTTTCTAGCTATCTTATTTTAACAAAATTAAATACTAGTCTTTTCGATTTAAATTTTTCGCATCTTTGCGATAGTTAAAATCTTTTTAATTCTTTTATTTAGATAAGATTAAATATTGATTAATTAAGAGTTACATCTTGACGTTGCTTTTAAATAATTAATAAAATTATTTCAATCTTTAAAATATATTTGCAATTCAATTTATTAATTTGTTTTGTATATTGTAGTAAGAGAATTTAACTAGCACTTGTTTTAGCTATTAAACTAACAAGTTAACTTATTCGATTGTTATTAAGTAAATTTGCAATAGATAGAAAATACAAAGATTAAAAAGACTAAATAATTTAGTTCTCTTATTAATGCGTCAAAGCAAAATCTTGCTCTATTTTAATAACTCGTCTTCGACTAATTATTAATTATCTAACTATCGATTTCTAGCTATATAATTGTTACTTGACTAATTTTTCGATCTTTGAAGCTTATTATTGATAGATAGATATTAGAGATAACTATTGTTCTTCGACAAAAACAACAAATTGCAAATAAGATAAACTTAGTTGTTTCTATAGTTTATATTAGCTTCTTTTAGTAAAGCGTTTATGTCTAGAATTTCTAACTAAATACTAGCTATTCAATTGTTAATAATTAAAAATTCTAGTTGTTCAAATTAGACAATCGATTATTTAATGTATTTTGACAGTCTTTTTTAGTTATTTAATTAACAATAGCAGATTTTTTAGTTATTGTTTCGACAAAATTTGATATTGTACTTAAAGACTAATTTAGATATTAAAATAATTGTTAGCTTCTATATATTAGTTATCAATATAAATTTAGTTAGTAATAGTAGTTGAAAATCTATTATTAGTTCGACTTATTAGCTATGCTCTAGATATTCTAGTTAACAAACAAATAAATTATTTGTTTTGTTTTAAACTTATAATCTATCAAAACAATAAACAATAGAATACTTAGTTGCTATATAAGAGCTAAGAGATTTGCTCAACTATATATATTAATTGATGCAAATCGACTCGATTACGTAATATTAAGCTAGATAATGTCGAATCAACATCGACAATTCGAGAAAGCGACTCGTCAGCTTCAAGATACGAATATCGCTATTATGATTCGAGATCAACTAATAGCTAGTTCTTGATTATAATAGCGATATTCTTTTATTAACAACTTTATAGTTTATATTTACTTTGTTTCGTTGAAACATATATTTAATATTACGAAATGAAATTTTTTATTGTAATTCTAGTAATGTATATTGCGATTCTAATTGTTTTATTTAACTACTACATCGCGCATCTTAAGCAATTCTTTATAAATATAAATTGTCTATAAATTATTATTTTTTCATCAAAACTTGCTTATATTAGCTCAAATTAGCTTAGATCTAATTTATATGCATATTTTGACATATTTTTCGCAAATAAATAGATTTGTAATTCGACAATTTAATTTATCGCTTTTTAAATCTTGCTTTACGTAGCTTAATTTGCTTGAACTCTATTTATGTGTATATAACAATTTCTTTGTTAATGTAAATATTGTAATTCGACAACTTGATCTTTTTTTTGTTTTTATTTTAAAAAAATTGACTCAAATTTGACTCAAATTTGATTAAGATCTTATTTAAATATACAAATTACGTAATAGCGCGTCGTAAATTACTATTATTAAATTAAATTTAACGCGCATGCATTTTGCGTCAATAAGCTCTTAGATTTTTAATAATAATTTTAAATGTTATTGCTTATTTCTTTCTTTTTTATTATTATTTTATTAGTTCAATTATTAAGAACTTATCTATTAAGAACTTACAATAACATCTTATTTAATCGTTTTTAATTTTAACTATAACAAAATTTTAAAAGTCTAAACGCAAACGTATACGAAAAGAACATATTTTCTCGATTACTTAAACATTATTAAGAACTTCTTTAATAAAGTCTTACAATTTGTTCGTTAACACAACGTTACTTTAGAAGCGTACTAAGCGCATTTTTATTTTAGAACAACACTTACTTAAAAGCGAACAAAGATTAATCGTATTTTGCAAAAAAAAAATTGAAACTTAATAAAAATTGCTAATTATCTTACATTTATCGAACATCTTAGTAAAGATGCAATTACTTACATCGATAATTTTAATATTAAAGTCGTAATAAGAGAAGAATTTGCAAAGAGAATAAAAAGATAAAATTACAACGCTAATCTCTAAAAGCTTTTTGCGTTAATAAATTTTTCTTTACTTCTTTTAACTTCTTCTTCGTTTCTCTATTCTTCTTCGTTTCGTTCTCTTTTTATTAATTCGTTTTATAGCTTGTGTTAAGCTAGTTCGAATTCAATTACATATTGTTTTAAATAAAGATATTTATACTCTTATGTAAGCTTACGATTAAACAACTTTTTACAATTGTTTTTAATATTGATTTACAATTTAGCGATTTCTTTTTAAACTCTCTTGTTGTTCGATTGCAAACGCACAATATCTTTATAGACGAAATAAATCAAATTTTAATGTATGTTACATTGAAGAGATTATATAAGCTAGTCGAAAACAATAATTTGCGCAATGAAGTTTGTCAAACTCAACGAATAAACAATAATTATTTTCAAATTCTAATTTAAATATAAGACAATATAGATAAGTTAATTTCTCGCTTTTGTATTGCAATCTAATTAAAGAACAAAAAAACGCAAAGACTTTTTATTAATATTAATTTTAAAAATAATTTGTTCGATTTTCTTTCTTTTGACGTCTTTAAATTAAAGAAAACTTTGTTATATCGTTTAGCAAAATTGTCGAAGAAAATTAGTAAAACTAGTCAATACATTATAATACTCTTTATATTTTACATTTTTAAAACTAACATTGCATTGCTCTAAACTCGAAGTACTTCGCATTTAAATATTTAGAGTTTAACAATAAAAAAAAGTTAACGATCTCTTTATTTTTATCGAAGAAAATTAAGAAAAACAGAGTAAAAAGAAAAATAATTAACAATATTTTAAACAAAAAGAAAAATTAATTATTTAGACTTAAGCCTTCAATTAAAGAAATTAATACGAAAATAAAGATTGTTAATATTAAAGAGTCGAAATCGAATAATAAGAATTCGCAAGACAAAAATATCGAAAAAAACAATAATTAACTTAAAAATATAAACGTCGAATCAATATATTGTTCTCTTGTTTATATATAAAGACTAATATAAATCTTAGATTTAAAGCAATTTAAAATTTCTAGTTATGCGAGCATCTAATCGATAATATTTGATTACACGCTATTTAGTTTGAGTTTATAGTTTTAATTACAATTAATAATAAAGTCAAGTATTACTTGTTAAACACACTACTATTTATATTTTATTAACAATAATTGATCGCTTTTTTTATCGCGATAATTAACGCAAATAAAAATAATCTATATAAAGAACTCGTAGAAGACAAAATAAATTTAAGAAAAATAAATTTTATTAATTTAACGAATAATTTGAAGATTAACGATGCTTATATGCAAACTATAAAGATTATCGTCGCTATTGTCTTTCGATATTAGCTATAACTTCGATAACAAAAAATTCGAAATAAATAAAAGTAAAAGTTTGTTGTTTGTCTTTATTGTTCTTTTAAAGCATCGAAGTTTTTTCTTTGTTCTTTAACAAAAACTTTTTACTCTTAATTAAACGTATGCTTCTATTAATTAAATTTCGAGTTTTACGAAATTCGCTCTATTAGCGATTTTATTGTCTTTTTTGTCTTGAAGATCAACATTAATAATTAACATTAAGCTATAATTAAGTTTATTAATCTTAAAAGTTTTAAGATTATACTTATAGAGCTTTACGAATTTTTTAAGAATTTTGACGTACAATTATCGCAAATGTTAAAAAATAAATTTAAGATTATTTAACATTTTAACATTAAGCTATCGAAACAAACGTTTATTGATTAATTAAATTAACATAAATTTTATTTTTAACAGGTATCTTTATCTAATTGTTAACAATTTAGAACTTATAAAAGTTGCGTCTAGAAAATAAATTTATAAAATTACATATATACAACTTTTAGAAAAAGAAAAAGACAATTATAAAAACAAAAAAGATTATTCGTTTATATTGTAAATTTTTTATAATTGAGAAATTATATAATTTAAAGAATCTTCGAAAATAATTATAAAAAATAATTGATTTTATAAAGAATGTTAAATTAATACATTGATTTTGATTTACAACTTTGTCAAAAACAATTATTAATTTTAACTTTATTAATATCGCAACTTTTTTTGAAATTGCGAGCTTCAAATTTTAAAATTTTTTTGAACATTTTTATTACAATTTTCGATCAATCGATTTACAATCTATAAAGAAGATTATTAAAAGATATCGAAATATTAAGACGAAAAAGTTGATAAAAAAAGTAAACGAAGTAGTTCAAGTTTTCGCAAAGCTTTTATTTTACGTTTTAATTTAACGTTATAATAAAAGTCTTTAAGACGAAAAATGTCTTGTAAATCTCAAAAATCTTATACAATTATTAATTATTGCAAAATTCTTAAAAAAGCATCTTGCAACATACAATTTAATAATTGACTTTTTATTTAAGACAAAAATAAAACAATTCGAAGATTTGCAAATCGAATAAGATTAAAATTAGCATATTTAAGTTTATCTTTAACAACATTCGACAAGATTAAAATTGTTAAAAATTAAAATTGTTTTTAACGCAATTTGTCTTCTTCGTATTTGTAATAATTTTTCGTATTTAGTCTTTGTCGTCTTTATTGTCTTTAAAAATATAATAAAATAAATTAATGTAAACGTTAAAAGAGTTTGCATAAATTTAATTATTAATCGACTAAAAGATAAGTATTCTTTAATAAATTTTTATTTACAAATTATTTGTAACGCATTAAAATTCGACGCAATTAAAATGTTTTTTAAAGAACATTTTAATGCTTTAAGTCTTATAATGTTCTTTTTTTTAAAAATAACTCTTGTAATAAAACGCGTAAATCGATGTTTTATCTTAATCTTTCTATTTTTTAGAATCGAAATCTTCTTTATTTTGTATATTAAACATATTGTTTAATACATTTTGTAATTAACAAGCATTAACTTCTTTTGCATAGTATATTTGTAAACATTGTATATTAAATCGCAAGTCTTAAATATATTACGACGATTTATTGAAGCGCAAACTAGCAATAAATGCTTTTATGCTAAAGAAAAACGTAAAAATCAAGAAGCTTCTAAATCAAAATTAATCAAACATTTTTATTAAAGTAATTAAAATTATAAAAACAAACTTAAATTTGTAACGAATTATAATAATTATTTTATGCGAGTTACTTTACGATCTTAAGCTTAACAAGCAAATACTTAAATGCGCTTATTGTTAAAATAACATTAATTAAATAATTTATTACATTATTTATGCGAAAACGAGAATCGAACGCGTAATTAGTTAAAAACAAAAAGCTAAGACAAACTTTATTGCTAAGAAGTTTAAGACAATAAGTGCGATAAAAAGTCAAAGAAATAAGAATGTTAATAAAATTAATAGTACAACGAATGCGTCTATCGATTTACAAGAAAAGTTAAAAATCTAAAAAAGATAAAAATTAATTCGAAATAAAGTAAATGTGTTCTCTTTAACTTGAACAATAATAATCGATTTTATTAATTGTGTTCGATATTGCTACTTTAAGTTTTCTTTGTTTACAATATAATTGTAGATAGAACTTACTATTAAACGTTACGTTTTAAATACATTTATAAGATAAATTACATTATTAAAATTATGTCAAATTAACAAAAAGAAGTTTAAATATAATTTAACAAAATAACTCTAAAAACTAAGCATTAAAGGTTTATTGCTTAAATAGTAACTTTAACAATAAAAAACGTAATTTCTTTAATATTTAAAATTGATCTTTTTCGATTTCAAAGAGATTTATGTTTATAGCGCATTTTTCGAAATTCGAATATACGATCTTTGAATATCTATAAACACTTAAATTTACATATTGTCCTAATAATTCTAATTAAGTTTTTTAGAAAATCTAAACTTGCTACTTGAATTAATATTATCTCGTAAGTATTTCTTATTTGTAATCAAGGTTTGAGTCAAATCTAAATCAGATTTTGATCAATTTAATTTCGATTATTTATTTTGCGTTCTAGCGCGTTAAAGTACTCTTATAAACACATTTTCGTCTTAATCTATTATTTAAATGTTCTCTATAACTCGACTTCTTAATATTTAATCTTTATTTCGAAATCTTTATTATTTGCGTCAATTCTAAGAAGACTTATAATAAATAGCGAGTTTTTTAATGTTGCTACTTTGTTAACATTTGACGTCTTGCAACAAGTTAACACTTAAATTATAAATCGCTATTTTTGCGCTAACTCTAATGCGCATGCATTTTGTCTTAATAAATTTATAATTATTTAATTCTAATTTTAATATTTATAGCTTATTTGTATTTTTCTTGTTATTACATTTTTAAGACATTATTTATTAACAACTTATTATAACATTACTTGTAATAATTCTTAATTTCGTTAACAAAAATAATACATATATTTGAATTAAAGTATTTGTTAAGCGAGTCTTTTTCTTATTTTACAAGTATATTGTCAAACGATCTTTTATTTAAGCATTAAAGCTTATTTAACAAAACGATGTTTTTTTAAAGTCTAAAGAGACAACGCTTATCTCAAAATAGCATTCGAATCAAAGTGCGTAAATTTCGTTCGTATTTTGCAACAAAAATCTTAGAATTTTACAAAGATTTTTGAATACTTTATATTTATTAAACGTCTTAATAAAAATGTAATTACTTATGTTAATAACTTCGATATTAAAGTCGTAATAAGAGAAAAACTCGCAAAGAGAATAAGAAAATAAAATTATAACGTTAATCTTTGAAAGCATTCTTTATTAATAGATTTCTTTTTCGCTTTTTTTAGCTCTCTTTTTGTTTTATTTCTTTTCTTTATTTCGTTTTTTTTTCCGTTTATCTTTAAGTTTGCGTTGAGCGAGTTTATAATTAATTGTATTTTATTTCGAATAAAATTGTTTATACTTTTGTGCAAACTCAAAATTAAATAGCTTTTTATAATTATATCTAGAATTTGCTTGCAATTTAGCGACTTTTATTTAAACTTTCTTTAAGTTTAACTTCGAATGCGCAATATTTTTTGCGACAAAGTTAATCAAGTTTTAAACAAGTTCGTTAACTTTGTAAATATTTTGTCAACGATACATAAGAGCGCGCTATATATTTTATAAAATCAATTTTTGCAAAAATCGATAAAAAAGTTATATAATTATTGTCAAGTATACTATTGTTTATCTTTATTGACAATGTTCGATTATTTAATTTATAACTAGAATATATATAAGTATTTAAGATCTTTGTAACGTTTTTGTAAGAAACAAGATAAATCTAGAGAAAATAACATAAAGATTAACAATTTCTATTTACAAATAGTTGAAGTAATTGTTGTTATTGTTCTTCAAATTTATTTATAGCGTCGATTGAAAAAAAATTTATTCGAATAAAAAGCGAAATTTGTTGTTTATCGTTATTGTTTCTACTAAGCATTTAAGGTTTTTACTTGTTCTTTAGTTAACATTCTTGATATTTGATTAAACGTCTATTTGTGCGAATTCGACTTCGATTATTATAATTATTGTTTTATTAAAAAATTAATCTTATTTGTAATTTTAAACGTTAATATTAACAATTAATATCAAGTTATTATCAAAATTATCGATTTAGCAAAGCTAAATATTACGCTTCTACATCTTTATAAATTATTTAAAAAATCTAAAATAAAACTTTTAATCAAGTCAAGAAATCGACTTTAAATAATTCAAGATTTTTATATTTATTTATCTAAAAGTTTAGAGATCAATTATCTTAAACAGAAAGAGATTTTAATTTCGACAAACACTACAATATAATTGTTGACATTACGTTATAACAATAAATTATTTAAAACTTTTAAAGATTTTATGTTTACAATAAGATTATCAATACTTATAGTTACTTCTTGTAAAAAAATACAAAAAGAACGAAAAAAATACAATAAAATAATTGTCTTTTTTGCAATTTTTTCAATGTTAATAAGTTTTACAACGTCAAGATTTTAAGAAAAGAATTTGAAAAATTTAACGACAAATAAAGAACGACAAATTGAAGTTTCGATTTTAACAAACGCTTTTATTTAAAATTAATCAACACTTTGTTTTTATTATTGTCGCTAATTATAATAATATTGCGAACTTTTAAGCACACTAGAGTTTTAAAACATTTGCATTATATTTTTTAATTAATTATAATAAAAACGATATAGAAAACTATTAAAAAGCATTAAGTAATTATTAATAAAAAAATTGAAAAAGAGACAAATATATTTAGTTAATTCTTTGCGAAGATTGTGCTTCGCGTTATTATTTAATGTTACAAAAAAAGTTGTTAATTCAAGAATTGCTTAATCAAGTTTAAAAGATTGCATCAAAAATTGTTCTTATTCTATTCTTAAATAATCTTGTATTAATTATAAATAATTAATAATCAAATAAAAAAGTGTGCGTTTACGACAACTTAAAGAATTGCAATTTATCTAAAATTGCAATTGTTATAAACAAATTTATTCTTGACGACATTTAAAAAGATTAACAATATTAAAATTCGAAAGAATTTATAAAGAAATTAGTTCGCTTTACGTTTGTAACAATGTATTGTTTGTAATTGAACGTAATATTAATTCTTTTAAACAAAAAATAAAATAAACAAACGTTAAAGTAAAGAGTGTATGTAGAAATTCAATTATTGATCGAACAAGAAATTATTGTTTCTTAGCGAACTTTTATTTACATCTTATTTAGAACGTCTTAAAATTAAAAGTTATTAAATCATTTCTTAAATTACATTTCGACGATTTAATGTCTATTATATTTTTGTTTCTTAAAATAACATTAATAATAAAACGCGTAAGTCGATGTTTTAATTTAACTCTTTTATTTACAAGAGTTGAAGTGTTTACTATCTTATAAATTGAGCACAACATTTAATACACTTTGTAATCAACAAACATTATCTTTTTTTATAAAGTTTTTTGCGAACGTCTTATATTAAATCGACGTACACAAATAAATTACAATAATTAAGTAAAGCGCGACGTAATAGTTAACACGTTTATGCTTAAGAAAAATATAGAAATTAGCAATATTCTAGATAATAATTAATTAAATACTTTTATTAATATAACAAGTTTTATAAGAACAATGTTAAATCTTTAGCGAACGACAATTGTTACTATATTTAAATTTATTATTAATTCGAAGTTAAGCAAACAAATTCTTAAGCTCGCTTATTATTAAGACAACATTAATAGAATATTCTATTGTGTGCTTTATACAATAGCGAGAATTGAACGCATAATAAACAAGAAATAGAAAATAAAATTCGACTTTATTATTAATGCATTCAAGATTGTAAATATTAAAAAAAAACAAAGAATTGAAGTTGCTAAATAAAATAATACTTTTATAAATGCGCTTATTAATATTAAGAATGTGCAAGAAATTTAATAATAATAAGAGTATATTTGAAATAAAGTAGCACAAAGCTTTTACAATTAAACGCAATAAAATTATTATTAAACTTCTTTTAATTTACGCGTTTATCTCGTAATCTTGTAATTTAAAATAGATCTCAATTAGATCTCGATCAAATTTGACAAATCTAATTCTAAATATAAGTTTGTGTTTGCTTAATGTCTTCTCTCTTAATTTATAATATAATCTTGTATTTGAATTAAATCTAGATTAGATTTCGATCAAATCTAGCAAATCTAATTCTAAATATAAGTTTGTATTTGCTCAATATCTTCTCTTTTAATTTATAGCATAATTTTGTATTCAAGTCAAATCTTAATTAGATCTTGATCAAATTTGATAAATTTAATTCTAAATATAAGTTTGTGCTTGCTTAATGTCTTTTCTTCTCTTGATTTATAGTATAATCTTGTAATTTGAGTCAAATCTAAGTTATTTAATTTAGAGAACTTGACATTTATAAACATTAAACATTAAGCAATAACGAAGCGCATTTTCTTACTTCAACATTAATTTCTTGTTAATATTAGAAGTTGCTCTAAAATCTAGAATACAAATAATTGTTTCGAACACGTTTAAACTTAAGCATTAATGCATATAAAAACGATGCTATTGTTAGAAAGAGACAATTATTAATAATAAAGATTATATCTTATACAACTAATCAAACGTTGTTTAATTAACATTTTGATCGATTATAAATTACAATAATCTAATTGTTAAACTTAATTTATATAAGAACATTATAATAATAATTATCGATATTCGTCTTAATGTTTAATTGAACGTAAATAAAAATTAGTATCTCTCTTACATTATAAGTAAAGCAATAAGATAAATATATTTTATGTTTTCTTGTAAAAGAAAATCTAACGTACGCGTTTATTTAAATTAGAACGACGAACAATATACGCGTTTACACAAAGATACATACGAAAAATTAATAATAAAGTACACAAAATTAAGTATTAACAAAGATAATTATTGTTTTAATTTTTATATTTATAAATAAGACGCAAATAATACATTATTATAACGATTAAAACTTATAATCGATTTATCTTATTATTGATAGTCTTAATCGCACGACTAGACAAAGTTAAATTCGATCAAAAATGATGTTAATAAAATTAATTTCAATTATAAAGATTAAAAAGATTAAAAAGAAACATTAATTATATTTATAAACGAAAATATATTATTAAGTTATAAAAATAATTTTTAAACGTATGTATTTTAACTATAACGTGTGTGTTCTTCGTATTAATTCGATAAAGATTTCGAGAATTTTAAGAAATTTCATATAAATGTTCGATGTACAAATAATTTTACAAAAAATTGTTATTTATTTATTAAGAAAATAATAATAAATTACGAAGAGCAAATAATTATTATTAATATTAAGAAAAACAAACATTGCAATATCTACAAAGTTTTTTCTAACAAACAAGAAAATTTTACAAACAATTAAAAATATCGAATTTCTAAATACATTTAGATTAAGTTTGTTAAACAAAATTTTAATTTAAAACAAAACAAAACAAATATAAAAATTTATTTCGTAAAGAATTAAATATAAAATTACAAATATTGCAACATTTATATTTTAATAAATCTAGACATTCTTTATTCATTACTTAAGAATATAATTATAAAATTAATCAATTAATTTGTTGCTTTAATTAACAATATTATTTCTTATATTTATTTTAAGAAATTAGCAAAGCGCAAAAAGAAAAAATAAATAATTATTATATTAACAAGTTTAATTCAATTTAACGAACGCTTTTGTTAAATTTCTAAATTTATTAACTTAAAGAAATTTAAGCATTTTAGCAAGATTTAATAATAAAACGAAATCGAACAAAAGACAATAATATCGCAACTTGTTTTTGCAATAATATTTTTATTGCTAAAAAACAAAATGCGACAATATATTATATTTAAACAATTATAAATTTCGTTATATTTGCTCAATACATTTTATATAACAAAAACACATTAAATTACTTAAAGTATGCGCTATATTAGATTAACAATCTAAAAATAATTTTTGTCAAATATCGATCGCAAAATATTACGCACAACAAGAACAATAAAAATAAAATTTATTTTAACATTTCTAAATTTTATGTCTCAACACACTATATAATTTTTATTCGATTATTTAATAATGCTTAAAATTTTAATATTCTTTACAAAAAAAGCAACACATAAGTTTTTATTAAAGCAATTCTTTTCAAAAATAAATAAAACAAAGAGCTAAAATAAATAAATATTGATGCATAACATTCAACATCTTAACATTGTTATTATAAAAAACATAATATTATATTTAAAAACTTAAATAACATTTATTGCGAAACAAAAGTCGAAAATAAGTATTACAATATTAAGTTAAAATTTAATAAATTTGTTAATAACGCTTAATTTCGACAATTACAATAATGCACAATTTACTAATTTAAATTAAAACAACTAACATTAACGAAAAGTTAAAAGACTTGTTATTAAAAGTCAATTTAAATGCTTTAACTTTATAAAGATTTTAGCAATATTTATTCGAGAGAAACGCAAAAGAAGATGCGATATTGCTAATTCGAATATTCGAAAACAAGACTCGTTTTGAGCAAAGAATTATTTTGTTAAGATTTACAAGTCTTTGACGTATTAAAAACGAAGCGAGAAAAATTATATTAATTTAAATTAATTACGAAAGAATATAATTTAATGCGTTTTTTATCAACGCAATAGAAGCAATTAACAAAGAGATTGCGTATAAGTGTAAGATAAAAAGTCGAACAAGAAATATTAAAACAATAAATCAACAATAAATAGTAACAAATGTGTAAAAAGCGTATAACTTATTATCATTATACTTGATTATAAGAAATTGAAGCGTAATAAGCGATTACGAAGATATATAAAAGCGTTTGTTAAATTAAAGCGCTAAGTTAACAAAGAAAAGAATTACGAAATATATAAAATGTACGAAGTAATAAATTATTTAAAGAATATAAGTAAAAAATTTAAACGTTTGCAATCTTAACATTTCTATAATATGTTATATATTATTCGCAACGTATATCTTGTATTAACAAATCAAAAGTATACAAAGTATTATGTTAACAATTTTATTAATTAAGATCAATACAATACAATGTATAATTCTTAATTTAAGACTAAAAAATTCGAATTGCAAACAAATAAGCAAAACATTATTAAATATAAAACGAGACTTAAAGACGCAATTGCTAATTTAAATCGCACTTAATTTAAATTAATTCTTGTTAAAAAGAAAATAAAGTAGAGAGTAAATAACAAAAATATTATGCAAGATCAAGAAATTAAAGATAAAAAAAATATTAATAAAAGAAAAATTCTATCAAATCAAAAACGATAAAACGAAGAAATAAATTATTTTCCAACATAATAATATTGTCTTTTTATCTTTTTACAAGTTTTTATCAACTAGCGTTAAAATATGTTACAACAAAATGCTTGCGACTATAACTTCGAAAACAAAAAAAATAATTAATTTCTTCGACGTTATATTAATTTTCTATTTATAATGTTAAAAATCTTGTCTTTTAGTAAAATTTCTTAACGAATTTTTAGAAGTTACTCAAAAAAATTAGCGAAATTATTGACAAAAACAACAAAAGTTAGATATTAAGAAATTCTTCAAATGCGACTTTTAACTTATTGTCGAACATTACGACACACAATATATTAAGAAGAAAGTTCTCTTTATTATTAAGAAAAAGAAAGTAAAGACGCGATTAAAGTGTCTTTTTAGTATTGTTTATCGAACGAACAAAAGCAAAGAATTAAAACGTTTCGCATTGAGTCACTTAAACTAGTTTGTGAACGCGACAAACATTCGAAGATAACAAAGTAAAAACTAGAATACTTTTTAATCGATTGTTATTAATATCGACAAAGAGATTATCGTATTATTGTCGCCTAAACGTTTAAATTTGAGTTAACTTAATCTTTAAATGTTAAGAATTTTTTCTTTGAGAAGCAACTATTCTACGTCAAATCTAATTTAGATTTAAGTTAAGTTAATTTTCGAATGTTAACAATCTTTTCTTTAAGAAACAATTGTTTTAGATTAAATTTAGATTAATTTTAACTCAAATTTGATCTAGATTGTTCTTCGAATGTTAAGAATCTTTTCTCTAAGAAACAACTATTCTACGTAACTCAAATTTGAGTCAAGTTAATCTTTAAATATTAACGATCTTTTCTTTGAGAAGCAATTATTCTAGATCAAATCTAGATTAGATTTGACTCAAATTTAATCTAAATTGTTCTTCGAATATTAAGAGTCTTTTCTTTAAGAAACAATTGTTCTACGTAATTCAAATTTAAATTAGATTAATCTTCGAATGTTAACAATTTTTTCTCTAAGAAGCAATTGTTTTGAATCAAATTGTTCTTCGAATATTAACGATCTTTTCTTTGAGAAGCAATTGTTCTAGATTAGATTTAAGTCAAATCTAAGCTAGATTGTTCTTCGAATGTTAAGAGTCTTTTCTCTAAGAAACAATTGTTCTACGTAACTCAAATTTGAGCTAGATTGTTCTTCGAATATTAAAGATCTCTTGTTTAAGAAGCAATTGTTCTACGTCAAATCTAAATTAGATTTGAATTAAATTGTTCTTCGAATGTTAACGATCTTTTCTTTAAGAAGCAATTGTTTTGGATTAGATCTAAGTCAAATCTAGATTAAATTGTTCTTCGAATATTAAGAATCTTTTCTTTGAGAAACAACTATTCTACGTGATCTAGATTTGACCTAGATTGTTCTTCAAATATTAAGAGTCTTTTCTCTAAGAAACAACTATTCTACGTGACTCAAATTTGGACTAGATTAATCTTCGAATATTAACAATCTTTTCTCTAAGAAGCAACTATTTTGAGTCAAATTGTTCTTCGAATGTTAACAATCTTTTCTTTGAGAAGCAATTGTTCTACGTCAAATTCAAATTAAATCTAAGTCAAATTGTTCTTTGAATATTAACGATCTTTTCTTTGAGAAGCAATTGTTTTGAGCCAAATCTAAGCTAGATTTGAACCAAATTGTTCTTCGAATATTGAGAATCTTTTCTTTGAGAAACAACTATTCTACGTAATTTAGATTTGATCTAGATTGTTCTTCGAATGTTAAGAGTCTTTTCTTCAAGAAACAACTATTCTACGTGATCTAGATTTGACCTAGATTGTTCTTCAAATATTAAGAGTCTTTTCTCTAAGAAACAACTATTCTACGTGACTCAAATTTGGACTAGATTAATCTTCGAATATTAACAATCTTTTCTCTAAGAAGCAACTATTCTAGATCAAATCTAGATCAAATCTAGACTAGATTTAACTTAGATTTAACTTAGATTGTTCTTCAAATGTTGGAAGTCTTTTCTCTAAGAAACAACTATTCTACGTGACTCAAATTTAAATCAAATTGTTCTTCGAATGTTAAAGATCTTTTGTCTAAGAAGCAACTATTTCTACGTCAAATTTCTTGTCTTTAAGAACATCTACTCTACGCAAGACCTTAATTAATATTGTTAGCGTTCAAACTAAAGAAGAAAACGAATTTTCGAAATACGAAATTTGAAATGCAATCTCTACACTTCTTAATAATACTAATTATAAGAGCGATTGCGCAAAAAAAGATTGTTTTTTTCTTGTCATTATTGTCTTCGTTCGTAACAAAGAAATTAATGTAAGTTGAAACACGTTTGACATTCATAATTACGCTAATAGTAAAACTCTTAATATAAATATTAAAAATAAGAACAAAGACGCGAATTCTATTTATGTTGACAAAAGAATTTTTACGAAATAGCAAAATTTTAAAATTAATAATCTTCGAAAGCTTAAAATTTAATCAAAATCTAAACAAGACAATTATAAAATAATTAATTAAAAAAACAATAAGCAAGACTAAACGTTCGTCGAATAACATTTAATATGTAATTCTTAAAATCTACGTTTTTTTTAAGAATTTTTGTAATTTTGTATTTTAATTATTTACGCAATTTGCAACGACAACAATTCGTTCAAAGGTTACAAAACTTAAAAAATAACAATCTTAAATAAAAAGAAATTAATAAAGAGATTAAGATATATATATTTTGATAAAAATAAAAATAAAAATTAATTGTAATATAGTGCGAGTGTTCGAACACAAAAATCGACAAATTATTAACTTTGTTATTGTCAAAATTAATATTATTGCTTGTTTTGATATATAATTAAGTTTCTCTTACAAGATATAACGATTTAGATGTATTATTGTTAACAATAATGCAATCTTACGATTTAATTTTATTTAATGCTACGTCGTTGTTATTAAATTCTTAAAAGAGCAACTTAATCAAAGTTTTATTTATTAAATTATATAACAATAATTGACTTAACGTTCGTCTCTTTTTATTTTATTCTCTCGCATAACATTTACTCGAAATAGAGTCTTCGTATATAAGAGATAAAAACAAAGAGAATAAATTCGACAAAAATAATAAAGTCGAATCACAAAATGTCGCTTTGCTTTATATACAAGAAAGAGACAATAACAATTTTGTTTATGATTTTTTAATTATTGCTATAAACGAAGAAGAAAACGACAAATAAATTAATAATTGAAATCGTTATTTGACAAATAAGTTGTCGTTAACAATATATAATACGAAATCTTTAAAGCACAAAAGAGCGACAATTGATTTAAGTAACAAGAACGACAATTTTATATTATTATTTGTTAGTCGTACGAGTGATATCTTGATTTAATTGTCTAATATTGTAGATAATAAAAACGACGACTTTATATTAGTAATAAGAATGTTGCTTAACTTATCAATTGTATCAAGAGATTAAAAGTATTAAATCTAATGTCTTTTTTATGTTCTTAAACATAAAGATGCATCTAACGACGTCTTTTAATGTCAATTAAATATATAATATATGCGAATATTCTTAATTGTTATAAATTTAATAATTGAACGTAATTTATAAGTATTAAGTTCATCGAATTTATGCTTATTGCTTACAATCTTATTCTTACTTTAGCAATGCGACTTAATTGATTTTATAAAAGAACAATAATTCGAGATAAAAAGCGATAATTGTAAAAAAGACACAAAATCGATTTTTCAATAATTTAATATTTAAGAATTAATTTTTATTAATGTAAAATACATCTTTATAATAATTGAAGCGACAAAATAAATCTTAATTAAATTAACAAAACTTAAATTATTCTTAATAGACGTATTAATATTATTAGAGATAATAAATAATGTTTTGCTATAATTTATTACAAGTAAATCGATGTTAAGAGAGTAAAATCTATTGTTTGTGATTATATAGTTCTCTTCTTTAATGCTTTCTTGTTTGTTTTTATCTTTTTAATTTCTACTTTCTTCGCTATCGCTATTATTGTCACTATTTAGTTCGATTTTTGTGCTAGTTTTCTTTTAGCTATTATTATCTTTCTCGCTATTGTCGTTACTATTATTGTTTAATTCAATATTTATAATAGTTGTTTTATTATTGTTGAAATCGCTACTTTCTACGCTATTGTAAAGATTGTTCGCACTATTACTATTATTAAGTTGCATACAATTGAATTCAAAATTATTAAACTATGTGTAATTATTTAAATCAATAATATCAAATAAAATTGTAAAAGATATTAAGAAGATTTTGACAAATAAGCGAAAGCAAAGCATTTTTAAGTAACGATAAGTGCTATCTTTTTTGCTCGAGTAAAAATTGTTAAGACTTAATTAAAATCTAATTAAGATCTAAGTTAAATCTTGATCAAATATAGTTTAAATTTAAGACTAACGTGTCTCGACGCATTACAATAACTTCTTTCGTTTATTTTTCTTTTTAGTACAGTTTTATCTTTGCGCTTTTTACTAATCTCTTAATTTTTAGCGAATTTACGCTATTTTAAATATAGTGTTTTATTAACTTATTCGAACATTTAATTTTGTGCTACAAGTAATTCTTAAGCGAACTTCGCACATATAAGCGATAAGCGCAATTACTATTTATCAAATTTTTAAAAACATACATTGATTTTCTCGTAAAAAAATAATAACAATTTGATTAATAAAATAAAATTCGAGATTTTTAAAACATCGCGCAATTCTTTCAAACGTAAAAGAAAAACGTTATTATTTAACAATTAAGAAAACAATGCAATAAAAATGTTATTGTTATATATAAGACACAATGTAAGTTTATTTCTAGTTATAAAGATACTTATTAATCGAATGCAATTTACTATTAATTTCGCGTTCGTTAAGAACGAATCTCAAAGTTAAAAAATGCGTTTTTTACGTTCAACTTAATCTTTTAACGACGAGCTTAATATTACGTTTTTAGAGATTAATTGTACGAAGTTTATATTATAAATCTTCGAATTTATAAATAAACGAAAAATGCAATGTTATTACGCAAGATTTAATATTGTATCGAAATTCTCGTTTTATAAAACAAAATAAAACGACGTTCAAAATATATTTTTACGTTAAAACATAAAATTATTATGCGCAAAACATATATCTTTTTGCAAATTACATTTATTATTAAGTACAACGTTAAAAATTATAAATCTTAAGCTAATTTTTAACAAAAATTTAAACTATTAATGCTAATAAAATGTATATAAAAAAGAATAATTAATCGTATAAAAAGCGTCAAGAATTAGCGTAACAACAATGTAAAAAATATTCTTGTGTCGAAAAAAACAAGAAAAATATTGTCTCTATTTCTTTCTATTGTAAATAAGAGCTTATTTAATTGTAACTTTACGACGCAATAAAGAATTGTTAATCTTACATAATAAAGCAAGTTCGCGATATAATCAAGAATTATTACAAATTTATTAACAATAAAAAGTCGCGTAATTACGTTTAAATTTCATTATTAAAATCGATTTTTTTAAGCAAGAATATTCAAGATGTAAGTTTGTTTATCTTTATTAATTTTTCGCTAAATTATAATTAAAAGAAGCAACTTAAATTGTTTGCGAATTCGATAATAATTAAGACTTTTACGTCTTTGTTTTTTAACAACAATCGAAAAAGTTTTGAAATTACTTTTTTAATTAAATATATGTTTAATTTTATAACTTTAGAAGCGATTAAAATTATAAAAATTATAATTCGTTATTGCATCGAAAAGTTCAAATACAAGACGCAAATATTTATTTATTTCGAAAAACAATATATCGAAATTATATACTTTACTTTATTAACGATTACGATCTTTATATTTATAATGTATTAACAAATGTTTATAAGAAAATACAACAAAAATAAAACGATTAACTCGTAATACAAAGAGAGAAATGTATACGAAAATTGCGATAAAAAATTGTATTTCGCAACGAGAAAGCTATTAACAAGATCGACGACAACAAAATCTTGTGTATTTTTTTTCGAAAATTTCTCTCAAATTTAAATACTAGTAAATCGAAATTCGAATGTTTATTAAAGCGACGTAATTGATAAAATAGTAACAAGAATTCGATAAATGCTTCGAATAAAAAATTCGTGCTTAAAAGCTTAAGAGATAATAGAATACGTAAAAATAAATTAATTTAAGCGATCAATTAACAATCTTAATAAAGAAAGAGCGTCGAATATATTAGCAATAATCGTATAAATGTAAGTTACTTAGAGAAAATCTAACTTAATTTTGACGAATAATTACGAAAATATTAATTAATTGCGAGAATGTTTATAGAAAGAGATTAGCAATTAAAGCAACATTAAAGTAAGCATTTTTAATTGAAGACACAAATCTAAATCAATTCTAAATCAATTCTAAATCAAATCTTTTCTAAACTATTAAATAACGACGAAAGTATTAATTGATTGCGAGAATGATTGTAAAGAAGAGTTAACAAATAGAGCAACATAAAAGTAAGCATTCTTAATTGAAGAAGCAAATATAAGTTAAATTTAAATTAGATCTTGTTTAGATTTAACGAATAACAAGTATTATGTAAACTAATTGCGAAAAATATTTACAAAAAGAATCTAAAAAAAAATAAAAATTAGATAAATTTGCTTACATACAAAGAAGAAGATCTAGATTAAATCTTGTCTAAATTTGACAAATAACAACAAATAAATAAATTAATTAAGAGCGTATTTACAAAGAGAAATTATCACACAAAATAACGTTTAAATAAACATTCTTAAATAAAGATGTAAATTTAAATTAAATCTTGTTCAAATTTAACGAATAACAACGTACGTGTTAATTGACGACAAAAATACTTATAGAGAGAATCTAAAAAAAAAAAATGTCGAAATAGACTTTCTTAATAAAAGATATTTTGTGAAGATTACACTAAGTTAAATATCGAATACTTATATTTATTTGCAATTAGACGATTACAATTTCTCGAAAAACATAGCGAAAAATGTAAGTTGTTTTCAATAATCGTAATTAAGTTTTAAATCAATTAAGACTAATTAAAGAACAACAAATAGAATATATTAAAAAAAAGAAATGTTAATATAATAAGTTGCGTTCGTTATCTTTATATTATTATTTATGCTAATATAATTTGCGAACAAGTTAATCGTCAAGTCGAAAATTAACATTAAAAATAATCTTTAATAAAATAAATATAGAGTTCAAGTCAAAAGACGAGAGAAAGATATATTGTTAAAATTGATATTTAGTTAAATTGCTTAAAGAAAAAAGCTAAATGTTAAAAGTAAAACAAATACAATTTGATATACGAAAAGAAAAAGAATTTTCTTATTGATTGTAAATAATGCAAAGAGATACAAGAGATTCGTTGCTTATGCAAAAAAATGTTTGTACGTAAATATCTTTATAAATAATAAGAAAAAGAATTTTTACTTCTTGTAAAAGTATAACGCATATATAAGAAAGATGCATTTAATGCTAGAAGCATTGAACATTTCTATAAGCGCCAATGCATCTAATGCTATAATATAAATCAAATAAATTATATTAGAAATTGCAATACTATTGTGTATGTAAGTTGCAATCGAATAAGAATTTAAATAATTTTAGACGTTAGAAACGTTATGCTTTCTATAATTTATGTTATAAGCATAAATTAAAACGTCGCAAAATAAATTAAGAGAAACATTATAACTTATAACAATATTGTTTTGCGAAGATAGATATTTTAACTTAAAATTGATTCTAAAGCAACTTTATATTACTAATGTAATTTTAGAACTAAAATATCGACACAACGATCATAGAAGTTTCGAGTTGCTAATAGAGTCTCTAGAGAGTTATTCCAAATTGTCGATAAAGTAGTACTTGATACTAGATTAGATGAATTATAGTATTTCGACACTAATTAAAAGCGCTTATACTATATATATACTAAAATATTCGTATATAAATAAATTTAATCTATATTGTACTTAAAATATATTTAAAAAAACAATATTATATATTAAATCTATACAAATAAGTAAGAAAGATAAAGATAGAAAGTGCAAAAACAATACTTTAATTTAACAAAGAACATTAGTATCTTTGTTGCGTTTAACGTTTTAATTTTATTTGAATCTAGTTTATACTACGCGATTATTAAATTTATATCTAGATTACGTCTTTTATTAACGTGTAATTTTCGACACGTTTAAATACTTAAGTCTTTATCGATATTAGATATATACTTAGTCTAGCAAATGTTATTTTGTAACTTATAATTGTTGATTTATTTTATTTTCGAAAGTTAATACTTAATATATACTATGCTTGTATTTAATTCTTTCTTTAATATTTTAAATTTTTATTTATTCTACAAATTTCTAGATGTATATTCTATGTCACGTATATACTAGATTTATGCTAGGCAAGAAATAACAACTAGATAGACAAAGCAATTAGGCAAGATAAAAAGACACGCAAGTAAACAAGGCAAACATCTATAATAATTGTAAAGATAATTCTCTAAGAACTAAGTTAACAATCAAGTTATACTTAATTATTCAAGAGTAGACATTATCGATAAACGTCAAACGCTCTCTTATTATTTAACAAGAACATTAAACACAAATCTCGTAACATATGTTCTTCTTAAAAGAAAAGACATTAACGCTCTTATTATGTTGCAAACTCAAACGTCACTTAATTTCTAAACTCAATTATTATTTTATTTTAGATCTTAATAGTCTAATCAATTGTAATAAATTTGTCGTTCTTGTTCGTTTGCGCGTTATGTTGTTAAATAATCTTAAATTAATTCTTTTTAATGCTTAGTTCGTTATAGATCTTCTTGTCGCGCTAACGATAAACGTTCTTTCTCGCATTTAAGTACGTCTTGTTTAGCTTAATTCTTGCAAAATTGTTTTATAAACTATCTTTAAGCAATTCGACAATCTTGACGATTTAAATTAATTTGTTAGCGAATTCGACAATATTTTTAAGAAGAGCATAGATATCGATTACGACAATAAGATCGACATCAAAAATAACGTTGTAACTATCTTGTATAACTTGAAAGCGCATCGTTGTTTTATTCGAACTATTTGTTATTTTACTTAATATTTGTTTAGCAATTGTTGCAAATCAAATTGTTTAACAATTAATAATTAAGACATTTGTAAATCTAGAAATTATTCTCTTGCAAATTAATTTATTTTTCGAAAACGATGTTTAACGCATAGTTAAGTTCGTCTTAATTGTCTTGAGCTTCTTCGCGTAACGTTTTAGCAACTTTGAATTTCGCGAAACAAAAAATAAAGCAAAATTAAAAAAAACATCTTTGTTAACTAAGATTTTTAAGATTGATCTATCTATTTTTATTGTCGAAGCTAGACATTCGCGAAACAACGTTATTGTCTTAAATAAAACTTAATTAACGTTTATTTTTTGCGTTTTTCGCGCTCTAATTAAAGTTACGTCTTGACATTTGATTGTTTGACAAACTTTAATTAACATAATCTTCTTATTAATATTAATTGTCTTGAGATTTTTCTTGTAATATAAATTTTAAAAATTGATTATTAAATATAACGAAATTTGAGATAAACTTGCAAGTCTTGTAGTTTGCAAAGATTTAATCTTTTTTTAAAGATAACAACTTATTGAGACGTATCAATATATTGTAAAACATAATATTATATACGAGATTGCTTATCTTAATTGTTTTGTACTTCTTTTGCGAGTCAATAATTTAAATAAATTAAACGTCGACATTATTTTGCAAAATATAGCTTTTTTTAAAAACATTAACAATGCTTATAGACATAAAGATAAACTTTAAAGACTCGCGTAACATGCGAATATTGTCGTTTTTATTAAAAGTTACAAATTATAAAACAAAGCAATCTTATGTTGTGATATTGACGCAAACAATACGACTTACATCGTAATTAATAAGATACGTATAACTTGTCAAATAAATAAGATAATTATTGATCTTTATTTTTTCTTTAAATTAAAATAGAGCGATTTTGTTTTTAATTGTCTTTGCGCTTAAAATCTCAAAATTAAAAATTAAATAAACAAGAGATACGTTATTGCTCTTGCGAAGCATAAATATAATAAAATAATTGTTAAACATAAATATCTCGCGAATGAATTATTTAACGTCTATTATAATGTGCTTCTAAAGAAAATCGCTCTTAAACTTAACATCTATTTGACTCAATTTGTTGTCGTTTAATGTAGTCTAATTATTATTATCTTGTTAACTTAGTATTTTCGCGAAATCGTTCTTGATTGTTTAATTCGCAACTTTGCGTTCCCGAGCTTTTGCGACATTTTAATTAAGATAAAAGTTCTTGTTCTTTTTGTCAAAAATTATGTTAATTGCTTGTTAGATAACTACAATAGACAAACGATCTTGCAATGCAATAATAGTAATAAAGATATTATTATCAATAATATAAAGATAATAGTTAACGATAGTAAACAAGAATACGTGTTAACAAAATCAAAGATAATAAGCTTTGATAATGTTATTAACATCAATGTTAATTGTGTTAGTGTCTTAATAAATCGCGTCTTGTAATTAAAACTTGTAAAGCGCTTGCTATAAATAAATAATAAATTACAACTATTTAACGTTACGTCTAAACAAGTAATTTATCGTTATTAATTCTTGAACGTTAACAATAATGATATCAAGATAATGTCTTGACGTTATTGTCTTTCTTGTTGTTTGTAGTAGTCTTAATCTTAGATAACTTGTCTTTTTTTTTAGACATAAACGCGTTTTTTGCTATTTTAGACGATTGATTGCGCTTCTTTGACAATAATATAGAGACAATAATATTTACTTAAGATCTTAAGACAATTACTTTAAATATTGTAATAATTATTTTAAAACGTTTTATTATAAAAAAATTAAACATTTTGTGCTTTATCTTGTAGTCGTTAATAAGATTCGCAAATTCGTTTAGCAAATTCTCGTTATATTATTGATTTTACTTAGCATCGTAATTCTTTTATCGAACAAAATATTTCGAAATAAAACGATCTCGCTTATATTGACGAATACAATGTTCGATAAAAACTTTAATCTTATAAGAATGTTATTTGACATTTAACTTAATAATAGTCTTCGAATAAAATAATTTTAAATAATTGTATAAATCTTTATTGTTTAACCTTAACTCAAGATAAGTAATAAATATAACTAGATAAATTTTCTAGTTTGTCAAGAGATTTAATTTGTACGTTAGATTGTTTTTTCGTTCGAGAATCTTAAGAAACTCGATGCGTTAAATTGACAATTTAAACGATTTAACAAACAACAAAAAGTAACTCTTGTAAAGACGAAAATACATTATGTTACTTATTAAAAGCTCAATAGATTTGTAATGTTTGTTGTATATTGTTTTAATTATTATATTAATTTGTGCAATTGTCGCTTTTGTTTCGAAGACGTTAATGATCTTCTTTTGCAATTAATTTGTCTAAAAATTGTTAAATTTAAGAAGAAGAAAAAGATTATGCGTCTTGAAATTTATAATTATTTTATTTAATAATAGTTTAATAGACGTACTAGACAAATTATTAAGACGAACGCAAAGTGCGAGCAAAAAAAAATTTAATCTAGATTAGAGTTGCTAATTGCTATATATCGCAAGACTATCTTAATTGTTTAATTTATTTGTTTACTTTGTTTGTTTGTTTGTGAATAATATGTTGTCGAAACAAGAAATTGAATTTTTAGTTTTTAAAATATAATTGTTTAGAATTTAGATATGAATTTGCAATCTTTATTGTGTACAAACGCTATTAAGACTTCTTAATTAACAAGATTGTTAAAAAGAATACTTGTTTACTTCGTTACAATATAAATTATTTTGTCGCTTAAAACAATTATTTTTTCGAAAAATTTGCGAGTTATTGTTAAAACAATATTAAAACTTTAACATAATAATAGTTTTAAAACAAAATCGATATACATAGTATAAAAAGACATAAAAGAATTTAAAATTAAGTTAAGATTTTTATACAATTGATGTCGCTTAATTTGATAAAATTGTATTTTTAACAATAAGCAATGTATTGATGCAATTGAGAGACAAGTTTGCGAAAATAAAAGTTAACAATTATTGTCTCGTAAGTGCGAGTAAAGCTAGCATAACTATTTATGTCATGCGTTTAATAAAAGATTTTTGTCTTAAATTTTTTGAGCAAGTATAGTCTCTTTCGATTTGCATAATTTATAAAATAAAGTAAGTTATTTTTTTCAAAAAAATTGAATGCTAGAAGACATAGATAACTTTCGAATTATTGTTAGAATTTTTGTTTACTTAATAAATTTAACGTATATTTCGAAAAGTTTTTTCTTAAAGATTTTATTTATTTGAACAAGACATAAGTAAAATAAAATTGTTTCGTCGATCGTATCTTGATTAATTAAATTTGACTTTTTTTTAAAAATTTGTCGCATCAACTTAGTTATAATCTTTACGTTCGTTGCAAAATTGTTTATTTTATTTAAGCTTAATAATTTGTTCTTGTTATGTTTATTTTCAAATGCGAAAAGCTTAAACAATGCATTCGAAATCGTATATAGTCTTTCTATACAATAACGTACGTCTAATAAAAATTATAAAAGATATTGCGAGACACGTACGAGACAAAGATTAAGCTTGTTAATTGAAAATAAAAATAGCGTAATTTGTTTAACAATGCTTGTTGTAATCGAATAATTAGTATAAACTATAATAGATCTCTTGATCGCTTCTATTAAATGTTTGATCTTCTGTATTGTTTATACGAGACAAGTTACTTTTATTTTAGTTAATTAATAATTTATTTTGACGAAATTAAGAATTTTGAACAAAAACAAGATATGTTAAATCTTGTCTTATCTAAAATTGTTGTTAGTTAAATCGTCTTTAACATAATATATTTTGACATTAAATTCGCGCTTTTTAAAGACGTCTAAGTTTATATATAATTGACGATTGTTGTTAAAATAAATTAAGAAGTTCGAAGCTATTAAGAATCGCTATAGTTGATAGAAGAATTAAAGAAAAATAGACGAATGTTTAATACACGTATTTCTTAAATATGTCTTTTGTTTTTGTTCGTTAACAATAGAAAATTTCTTTAGAAGACAAGTATTTTTTTTTTGTAAAACGTTAGCTCGCTAAACGTATTAAACAATCTTGTTTCTTTAATAATTAACAAGATCAAAATAGATTTTAAGCGTCTTTAAATCCTTAAAAAATTTGATCGTCTTAATAACAACGATACGCTCTCTAGTAATAACCAAGTTAAAGACGTTTACTTTTTGCTCTAGCAAAATAATGCTAAAATAATTAAGATAATTTTTTTTAAAACTAAGCATAACGTTTAGTAAAACTAATTTGTCGAATAACTAAGTAAAACAAATTAAATATGTATCGAACAATTAAAAGAAAACAACAATATTATTAATGTAAACACAATAGAAGTTTCTAAATTGACGAAGTTTCTTGTTTATTATTCGTTAAACGTAGACAAACGAATTTTTGAATTTTATAACAACGACATTAAGTTGTTCTTTGTCTTGATAAAGAATAAAGAAGAATTTATGTTTGTTTTTAAACGCAATCAAGAATTGCAAGAAGAAAGTCAACTCGTTTATTAAACTTATGTGCTCTTGATTACAAATTTAAATTATAACGTTCGTTTAAACAAGTATTGAATGTCTATTCATAGTAATCAATTTATTTAATTCGCGAATATTAGTTACTACTTGATGCTTTTAAATTTCGTCTAGCAAGATTTATCAAATTACGAAGATCAAAAATTCGAACAACGAAGACTTAATTAATTATATTATTTTGTTTTGAACATGCAATTTGTCAAATTCTTTATTAACTATTTTGCGATCGCGTTCTTTTAAGAAATAAATCTTGTATTTTATCTTTAACGCTAATATGGAGTTTTAGTCGCTATTTAATAAAATTGACATTCAATTTTTCTTAACAAAATTAATTATTTTGTTAGTATTCTTTTACAAGACATGCAATCGTGTAACGAGACGCTAAAGTGCAGTAATTTCGATTAAATTATCGTAAACATAAACGTTATTAATTAGATTCGCTTAATAGTTATTATTAAGCATGTTAATTTTAATATTTTCTTTAATTGCTTAGCTCTCTTCGTTAAAGTTAATCTAATAATAGTTTTGCTTCTTAAACTCTAACAAGCGTTTCAACGTCGCATACTACAAGATGCGAAATAATATAAGACAATTGTTACAAATGTATACAAAAGACATTTTCTTATTTGCAACATGAAAGTAAACGTCGAACAAAATTAATTTAAAAAAATAGTTTTTATTAGACAAGATTTCGTCTTGTACTACTATTAAAATTTCGAGAATAAAATAAACGACAATTACAAGACTTTTTTTGATTTTAACAATTTGTTTTATTCGAATGTCGTTTTTTGACTTTATCTTCAACTTTGTCTTTAAACTTTAACAATTCTTAATAATTAGTTTTCGTTTGTTCGCGTCAACGATTATACGTTTAAAATCAATAATATTTATTTCAAGTAACAACTTTGTTTTTAGATTTTTTATAATATAAACTTTTTAACAAAAGTAAGCGACAACTATTTTGTTATCTATTTTGTCTTAAAAATATTTTAAAAATTAAAGATAATCGTTAATTAAATGTTTGTCGTTCTTAATGTCACGCACAAATATAATGACGCTAAATTATTTTATGAAATGTTTTAGTTTCAAGTTACTAAGAAAGTTATCGTCAATTAATAACATAGTATACTCGTTGTTAACGCAAACAACATATAAGATATCTTTTTATAAAAATTTTATTTAATATATCGCATAATATTAATGTCTGAAAATTAATTTATTTTGACGCAATAATAAAGCGTCTAACTTGATCAACTCTAAGCTCGTAAAATTTATCTTAATAGAAACAAAATTAACATAAAATGTCTTAGTAAATTTTCGACAACACGTCTTGTTATGTTTATTTTCAATATGCTAAAAAAGCTTGTTTTTTAATAAAAAGCTTAAAGCACAACTTTTGCATTTGAAAAATTAAGAAAAAAATACTAATGTTAACTCAATATGCATTGCATTCGTTTAATAAGTCGCCTTTTATAACAAATCAATTATATAAATAACTATTAATGCTTTCTTTTCAACATAATGTGTCTCTTTTAATTAATTATTAACGATATAATATGCTATCGTATTTGCACGAGAATTGCTATAATAATTTATAAGATCTTCGAAGAACATAAAGTAGTAGACAAATTCTATATATTTTGCAAAATTTGCGTAGTATGTTGTTACGACAAGAACTTAATAGATTGTTATTTGTTCGTAGTCGTTTTAATAGTTATTGCGATAATTTTCGCGATATTTATTTTAATAATTGTCTTAATTTCGTTATGCATTGTTCTATTTGTCTTTTGTCTTTTAATTTTGATAATAAGAATTTTTGCTCTAACTATTCGCAAAAGAATTTATCGTTGTTGTAACTATAAGTTTTGCGAGAAACTTCAATGTCTAAAATTGTGTCGACGTCTATTGTATTAATTGACGAAAATATTCGTTAAAATCTTGCAAATTTTGCATAAATTGTTTTAGATATTCGTAATTTGCGAATTGTTGTCAAAAAAAATACGCGTAATCGAATTGCTTATAAAAGAATATGCGAGAGAGATAAATTAAACGAGACACATATAATGTAGATTGACAAACAATTTGTTCTTCTAATTGTTTATTTGATTAATTTGAATTTTGCTAATTAGAACGATAAGCAAGCATTATCTTTTATATCTCGCGCTTTGCGTTAAGTTTATTAATAAAGTCTTAAAATAATACGTAAGCGATAAGTATACTAACAATAGAACGCAATTTTATCTCGAGTTAATTTTATGCTTAAATTAATTGCTCTTGAATTTCTTCGATATTTGTTAACTACGCATAAAGAATAATATTTTGCAAATATTTTATAATTTCTTGTTTGTCTTTAATATCTTTAATAATAAAGATCTTTAACATCAACTTATTAAGCGTCTTGCTAATTTTTATCTTAAAGCAATTTTGCAATTTATTAATAAAGTTCAAAAGAAATAGACTTCGAAACGTTTAACGTTTAAAATTGTTTATCTTTTTAAAATATTACGTTATAATAGAGTTACAAAGACAAAAAGAGAGATTGTTTTAAACAATAACTTCGTTAACAACGTATACGTAATTATTTACACGTTCGACAAAAATAAAGACTTCTTTGTATATTGTTTTCTTATAAGCGAAAATAATGTTATTTAACTTATAATTGTCTAAAGCGTTTAAATAAAAGAAGTTTAAATTAGGCGTCTTAAATTAACTAAAAGACACACTTGTATTTTTTTGTAAAAACTTATTAAAATATCTAGAAGCGCAACGAAAACTAGTTAATTTATTTCGAGACAAATGTCATGTTTGCTTTACAAGAGAACGTTAATCTTTTTTACGCAATATAGTTCGCAATTAATTTAAATCGAAAATTGTAAAAAATAAAATTTGTTCAAAAGTCGCGAAATTGAGTTGCGAAATTAAAGTTTGCTCAAAGATTACAAAATTAAGTTGCGAAAACAAAATTTATTCAAAAGTTACTAAATTAACTTAAGCGTTAAAAGATTGTCGAACGAGTTCTTGCTATTATTGCGAGTCTATATTATTAAACGTAATTGTGTTCGACTAAATTAGCGAAAAATAAATAGATTAAATAGTTAATTGTAAGACATTAAGTTCGACATTTTGTTATTAATTGTACTAAATATGTTGCTTAGCGTCAAATAAGTTAAAAAACTATAAATTGTATAATTGCACAACAAAGTTAAATTAATTAAACTATTGTCGATTACTTTGCAAAGAATTGTTAGAACGTAAATTTATTATTTTGAATCTATTATTTATTTCGAAATTCGTTCGATCAATTCTAAATTAATAACAACAATTTATACTATTTTTTTTAAAAGAGAAAGCTCGCTTTCGACGATATAAGTTGTCAACGTTCGCTAATATGTTCTTGCGCGATTTATTGTCGTTTAATTCGTCAATCTTGTCGTTTCTTAATTTGTCAAAAGAATTAATCATTAATTGTTTAATTAAGAACGTAAATAAAATAAAAGATGCGAATAAAAAGATGAAACTTAAGATGCTTAAGAACGCAAATCTATTTCGTTAAATAACAAGAACTTCGTTAAGATGCTCTAAAACGACGATCGAATTAAAAGATTCTAAATCTAGAATGTTATCAAAATAGGCGTTTAGATTCTTTTGCTCAAATTGCTCGTTTTAATGTTTAGATAATTGTTTTGCTAACAACTCTAATAATGTTTTCGAAATAATGTCGTCTAATATAGATAACAATAATGTCTTTGAAGTAACGACGTCAATTGCAACAAATTATAACGTCTTCGAAATCTAATAATTAAGAATAATAGATAATAATGTTTTTGTTAAAGACTAGTTGTAAGCTATAACAAGTAATAATTTCTTCGTCGAAACTTCGTTGTTAATTGTGTTAAATAAAATTATTTATTGCGTTTTTTCGAATTTATTAATTACTTGTTTGAGTAAAATCTTGTCGATTATTTATTTAATTAATTATATTTGTTTGTCTTTACTAGATTGAGTAAACTAAATAGAACAACGAGTTCTATCTATTGATTCGAGTAAAAATAAACGACACAAAAGTTTGAAAAGCTTTTTGACTCTTAGTCTAGTTAACTTATTAATGCAAGAGATATATTGATATTTAATAGTGCAAAACTGCAAAATTTGATAAGTAAGAGCAAAAAGAACAAAATTAGTTAATTTAACTAAGAAAGACATCTCAATACAATTAGACAAACACTTGTGAAAGATAGATTTGCTAACTTTGATGCAATAATCTAATGTTTAATAATTGTAGAAGATAGATAAATGCTAACTCTAATGCAATAATTTAATGTCTAATAATTGCGAAACGCAAATAAATGTCAACTTTAATGTAATAATTCAATGTCTAGTAATAAATGCAAAACTAAGTAAGAGAACTAACGATCAATGTCGTTTGTCTAAATTAGACGAACGATTGACTTGAATCGTACGTTGAAGTTATTATTTGTTAGGCAAGAAATAACAACTAGATAGACAAAGCAACTAGACAAGATAAAAAGACACGCAAGTAAACAAGACAAACATCTATAATAATTGTAAAGATAATTCTCTAAGAACTAAATTAACAATCAAGTTATACTTGATTGTTCAAGAGCAAACATTATCGATAGACGTCAAACGCTCTCTTGTTATTTGACAAGAGCATTAGACACAAATCTCGTAACAATTTATTTCTAATATGTTAAATATAATTCAATATCTTTAATTAATATAAATTGTGTTTATGCATATATGCGCAGATTATCTTGACTTCGATTTTGCATCTAAAATAAGCTTATTTTTGGTCGAAAGATTGTATTCGAGATAAACTATTATTCGACAAGTTAAATATACGTACTATAAATTATATTATGCATTTTAAAGTTATAAATATGCCTTTTTCATTAATAAAAAATCGTATATTTATTTAAATTTAAGATATTTTATTGTAAAGAAATATATATAGCTACAAGTAACAAATATATATTCTATACTAGTAATCAATTTAACAATATTAAGAACAATTTATTGCAAATAAACAACAAATAATAATATTAAAAAACTCTACAATACTTTTAAACAAAGATATCAAATAAGAAAAAATTTGAACTCTATAATACAATTGCGCTAGAAGCAAATTTATTATAGAATTGTAGTTGCAAAACCCAATAAAAACAACAAATATTTTGCTAATCAAAAAATTCTAAATATACAATAGAAAATACGATACAAGACGAAATTATTTGAATTTCTCAAGAATTCGATTAGTATATAAAGACTATAGATTTAGAGTAATCGCGAGAAACCGAAAATATCACGTAAGAGCGTCAAGATTCGGTTCCTCGATTTATTTTTAGAATCGAATTGCTTAAAATAGTAACTTTTCGACTAAGCTAAACTTATTATAGCAATAAGCTAGCTTCTTTAAGCGATTCGATTCTATTCGATTTCTTAACAATTTGATTCGATTCCAAAGTTGGGATCGAATATCGAATCGACGATCAATCTATTGACAACAAAACTCTAAATAATAGTATTGCACTATTATATATCTATTATTAAAAAATTTAAAACTCTAAGTCCAACAACTATACTATAAATCGAATTTTGACAAAATTTTAATTAAAAAGTATAAAAAGATACATTTTAGCAAAATATCTAAATATATATTATTTTTAATAGAACAATCAAGTTATCAATTTGTCATATTTTGTTATATTAATAAGTTAATTAAGAGAAAATAAAAAATAATTAATTAATATTCCAGATATTTTTACGCAATATAGTATAAACACTACTAGAGATTTTGTTATAAATCTAGTCTTTGTATCAACAAATTCAACTAACGAAACTAAAAATTAATATATTGACAAGAAAGCAAATATTAAATTAAATTACAAGATTATTAGATAAAAAATAATTATAAACAAACAACAAACAGTAGAAAATTCGATTACTACATTGTACAATATTGTTAAAGCAAACTAGAAAGAGTTTAGTATATATTGAAGTGCAAATAAGACTAAATAATTAATAAAAATTCAAGACAATTAAGATTTGGATTGAAAAGCTTATATATTGATTCTAAAACTTAAGAAATGTATAAATAAAGATAATTACTAGTCGCACATTACCCTACTTTTCTCGCACATCACCTTCACTTTGCTCGCATACCACCCCTTCGCACTAAGTCTAATCGGGTAATTTTTAGGGTCCATCAACACGTCTGTTGTTTACATCGTCGTCGTCGCTGCCATCCACCTTCGCTATCCACATTATCTGCATTATTACCTACTCATTAATAATGATTATGAAGCTTCAACCATCGCCTAATGCCTACTACGAAAGAGCATCTATCGATTTGCTCGTTCCGAAGCTTAACAAGCATGCGACGACGCAAGACTATGCGATAGTCAAAGGTTGCAACAAGGTTAGCAAGCGAAACGTTCGCATAAAATACTGGATACATTGCGATCGCAATAACAAGCCTAGAAATGCACGATTATCGAAATACTAGTAGTCGTCGCATTGAATGTCCTTTCGAAGCGATCGCAAAGCTAGAAAACAACCTCGAAGATAAGTACGATTTAGGCAGCTAGACTTTTATCGTCAAGTGCCCCGATCACAATTATTCTCCTACAAAGTCGTCTGCCTTTGAGTTGACCCCAAATCTATCCTCCAGTCAAGTGCCTAACAGTCAACCGCCTACACAAAGCCAGCGAGGTGGACGAGGGGGTCGTCGACGAGGTAGGCGAGGAGGTGCAAGAGGGACAGCGACAGAGGGGCAAATTTCAGGTGTTTCAATCTTCTACATGGGCAGTTTTCAGATGTAATTAGAGGTGCAAATAGAGGTTGATTCTAAGCATGCGAAAGATATGTTTCAGGTTTGAATTTGCACCAAGAGATCGATGAGAAAATACATTGAATTTGGTGGCAAAGAGGCGCAAAATCAAGTACCTTCCATGAGCTCTCTTGACTTGTTGATTTGGTTTGTTTACGAGGTCGCCGGATTACCCAATTAGGCTTAGTGCGAGGGGATGGTGTGCGAGCAAAGTTGAGGTGGTGTGCGAGAAAAGTAGGGTGGTGTGCGACTAGTGATTACCTAAATAAAATTATATTAAAGCAAAAACTAAGCTCTAGATTAAAATTCTAATAAACTAAAAAGCTAGAAATTTTACACAAAAAAATATTTATAGCACGTTATTAACAAAGAAAGTTTCGAATCGATTAAACTTAAAATGCGATTATAAACGTCAAGAATAGATATTTAAAACTATTAAAAAGTATTAAAAGTCTACTTGAACAAAATTTATAAACAAAACAACTAACAAAAATATGTTTTAAGTATACAAGTATACAAAACAATATAATGTCGAGATACTATTACTAATCAAAAATATCAACAAAAATTAAGCAATAGAACTTGAAGTTAAGTACAAAGCTTTCTTGTCAACCATAGATTTAAAATTATCTATAATCTTTATAGATACAAATATTGCAAAAAACTAAAAATCTTAGAAATAATCAAAGACTAAAGCAAAAAAGATAAAAAATACTATTTTTACGGTATTTTCTAAAAAAAAAGTATTTAGATCAAATTGTATAATATTTCTAATATTGTACAAAGTCTATAAAATAGTCTTGAAGTTATTTAACGTAATATTTATAACAATTATAGATGCTAGATATTATTTCAAATGCTATCGAGAGAAAATAAATATTATTTAATATAAATCTAGCAAAGATAAAATAATATCTAAAAATACAGAATTATTACGTTAATCAATTGTCATGTCAAGATAACAAAAAAAATTGCTACAAGAATTGCATACTTCATAGAAAACTTACTATATAGCAAAGATATTTTAAATTACAAGCAAATAAAAGATAGAAAACAAAAATAAACTACAGATATTGCTCTAAACTTAGTGTACAACGCACAAATAATCAAAAATAAATGAAAATACTTTATTGTATTCGTTTATAAATATTAAAGAAACTTTTAATTACATATCTTTTATACAAAAAATAAATATACTTACTCAAGAGATTTAATATGTTATGCAATATTGTTAATTGAGTTACTTATTTTTTGCAAGAACAAGTAATTAGTCTAGCATTTAACAAAAACAAACAAAAATTAAAACAAGTTGCTACAAAAATATCTTAAGAATCTTTAATATTGCCAATATTGTTTCTAATTTATATATACTTTTTATTTTTTCAAATTAGAGCAAGATGCAATATATTTATCTCTAACTACTTATATTAATAACGTAACAATTTATATTAAAGAATATAATATTGTCAAAAATGTTACAATACTTTAACGTGCAATCGATATAGCTTTTTTATAAGCAAGTAACAATGCAATAAAATTCAATAATATCAAAATAGAGTTTATCTATTTCTTAAAAAAGAGAAAGAACTCTATAGAATTTGTTTTGCTACTAAATAAAACAATTGTTAAATCAAAAGATTACGTAAAGTAATTAGGTATTTAACTAAATAAAAAACTTAACTTCAAGAGATATATTATTAAAAAAATTAATACAACAAAAAGAGCATTACACTCTCTACTAAGACTATTAAACTTTCAATAAGAATTAATTGTAAACACTAATAAACAACTCTATCTAATATACGTTACTTTAGTAAGCAACTACAAAGCAAAAATATAATAGAACAAACAAACAAATTATGTTTACAAATCTTAACAATTGTAATCTATAGCTTTAAGAAGAATTCTAGAAATGTTTAGAACATTACTAGTTGCTGCTATAAAAATAAAAGCAAAATTATCTCTAGTAGATTTGCGCTTGCAACAAAAATACGACAAATATGCAATTAAACTACTTATACTCCAGATGTTTCTTCTCGAAGCTTTTTGCTCGTCTATAGAATCTGTCAAGACTAGCAACGTTAGCAAAGAATTATTCGACAAGAAGACATATCTCTAGTTCTTTTGTATCGCAATATAATACAAAAACAAAGATTAACAAGAAAAAATATTTGAATTAAGATAAAAATAAGTCGATAGAATCTATAGATGCGAATTTATTAATCAAAATCAAAAGATTTCGCAAAAAAAGTCGAAAATATTCTACACAAATATATAGAGTACTAAATAAAATAAAAGATATAGTAAACTATATAACTAAAATCGATTTATTGTATTGAAAGTCTCTTTAAACTTTAAGAATCAAATATTTGAACAAAGTTTAGCAAAAATTCGAAAAATTAAAACTGATAGACAAGAACTATCTTACTTTGAAAATTAAACTAGTTCAAAACAAGACAAATATTGTAATATATATTATTAAATCTAAATTACAAATTAGAAAATTACAAGAAGAATTTCAATTACTAAAGCGCGTCGAAATAGAAGTTTATTTTCTATAGACACTAGATATGACAGACAATGCAGAATTTATAGCAATTAGAGAGATTGCGCAATCTGATTCAATTGGAATATTCAATTGACGAATTATCATCTTGGATCTTAGTTAGAATCAAGAATACGACTTGCCAAAACAAGTAATTTGGCAATTGAATAATTGAATTGAATTACTATTCAATTATTGAATACTAATTCAATTGTCCCAACGACTCAAAATATTCAATTGCTCGAGACTTCGACTATTAATAACGTACAATATAGTTAATAGCGACTCGATTTTTGAGATTTTTGCGTTGATAGAAAGCGTAGATCGAGCTCTACAAACAGTGCAATTATATTGATAATTTGTACGATAACGCATTGCGTGAACATCAAGTGAAGACAATTCTAAGATATCTCAACTTTTTGATGTTCTAATCGCGAAAGCTAGGCGGACGCCAACAGAGAAACTCTAATTTCTCAATTGGGCTAGATTCGTGTAGCATCAAATGGCAACACGTTTTTCCGATATTGCGCTAGCACTAGTTCTCGCAAACCAATTGAATAATCCTATTGAATAAATGTGCGCAATCTCCCTATTGCACAAGCAATTTTGATCTATTGAGAATCAAAGAGATTAAATATTAATATCTAGATTTTTATCAATAATCAATTAATATTAAAGAAATTACAAAATGTAAAAAATCAAGATTTTGCAAAGATTCGAAATTAGATTAGACTTGGTTTAATCAAATTAGACAATAAAAAATGCAAAATATATATTATGTAGATTTTAGTCAAAACAAGTGTTATCAAAAATAAGCAAATAAACAAATTAACAAAATTAATATTTATAAATTCTATAACTACAATTTTGTATTTTAGAAAATAAATCGACAAAAAAAGAAAAAGAAGTTGACTAATAGAATAGCAAAAAGTTAACAAAAAGAAATACTATGTTAGATGTATTCTAAAGTTATTAAAGATCAAAAAAGCAAAAAAAGAATCTTTAAAAAGTGTTAACAAACTTATATTTGCGACTTTTATGCAAACAAAGCTAGAATATAAATATTTTCGTCAATATTTGATCAAATAAGAAAAAGGAAATAGCTCTAAATATACGAGTATATACAAAGAACTACAAATATCAAAATATGTAATATTAGATTGCAAATACTATTGTAATAAGCAGAGTCTAATAAAAAGAATGCTAAAAATTAAAGTTTTAACTATAATTTTTTAATTTCCGACTTAGAAGAACATAGCATGTGTCTTAAATTATTTAAAAAAGACAAAAATAACAACAAAAAAGTAAATTTTAAAAACAACAAAAGAGTTTAAGAAGAGATAAAAGAATTTGAAAGTTTCTTGAAAAATTTTAATTATATGCTAGCAAGTATTAGAAACGATTGATATACTATATGTAACAATAATGGAGAGATAAATAGAGTTACATAATTTACTAGTTCGATATATATAGACTATATGGTGCTATAGTCTAAGACTATATACACTCAATAAAGAAATTAAAAAACTTAAAAAATATTTTATGCTATTTGACATTGCGCTTAATTGTAGTCTCTAAAAATAGCAATTTCTATCTATTTTTGTATTCTAGTAGTTCGTTTGCATTTACTTTCTCAATTGTAGTTATAATTGTAGAAATGTCTTTTATAGATTTTGATATTGTATATACAATTAATTTCTCTATTGTTTTGTTAATATTGTCTTGTATTTTTATAGAGTTTTCGTCTATATATTCTTCTACTATTAGATGTCTTTTTACTATATTCGTTTTTGAAATTGTCTAAATATTAGTTGCAATTTATTGCTTTTGAATCTTATAGATGATAGTTTTGAATTTGTTAATTACTTCTGTTTAAGTTCTAACTTCTATAGAGATCTAAATAAGTTGATCGTTTGTAATATTGTTAACAAATTAACGCAAAATTAATATTCTTATCTAATTTGCCTCTATTACGTAATTTGAGTTTCTAGTAAAAAAAATTTGATCCTTTTGTATTTTTGTTTTGTTTAAGTTGTCCTAACAATCTATTATTTAATTTAGCTTTAATTCGAATAATTTCTTTGAATAATTAATATATTAGTATCTAAATGTGATTGTTAAATAATCTATAATCTATCTTAGAGAATTTCTTTGTTCAATAGTCTTTGCTATAATAATCAGTTTCTCGATTTTCTTTTTTATTTCGCTATTTTGTTTGTCTAGATTTATTTGTTCTTGATTACTAGTTACGTGTTTAATAAACAACTATTGCGCTTTTTGCTTTTTGACAACTAAATTAGACTTCTTTAAATCAAATCTCGCTTTTTTGAATATTTGATTTTCTAAAATTGTATCTATAGATTCTATAGTTATTGTTTCTGTTATATTAAATATACAATTGCTTTTTGTAACTAGAACAGAGCTTTTAATATGTTTTAAAATAGATATAGACAATAGTAATATTGCATTTTTCTTTTTACAATTCTTAATTGCAGTCTTTTCTAGTCTTCTAAATATAAACGTATTTTTTCCAACTATTTTTGTTCTAAATATATTTTTTGCTACTTCCATTACTAATATAGTAGATGCAAGCTTAAAACTTGTATCTATATCTACTTTTGTATTTATATATACATCTATCGACAAAAAAGTAGTTTCTAGTTCTAAGTCTAGTTCTAATTCTAATTTTAACTAATTTATTTTTATTTGTTTAGATTGATTTCTAAGTTAATAATTCTATCTAAAAAATAAAACGTATAATCTATCAGCTCTTATATTAATGTTGCTACTTTATATTTTTTGCAAATCTATTTGTAGTTTTTCTCGCATAGACAATTACTACAAATAGATTTTCTATACTATTGTATTGCCAACTTATATAGTTATTTACTCGGAATCTACCTGGAATTTATTCGGAATTTCTTGAAAATCTTTCGATTGAATAACTTCTAGTCAATTGATAGAAATCTGCTTTCTAATTGACAAATATTTGTTAAAATCTTGATAAATTGCGAATTTGCTTCAAATAAACTACACGCGAAATGATAACTAATTTAGCTATATTTCGAATAAATTCTGAATAAATTCTCGATATAAATCTTACTAGTAATACTTTTTTAAAATTTTCAATTACTTAAGTAGAATAACTAATACTATCTATTTAAGTTATATAGTATATATACGCTAGTAGAGAGAGTCTAACGCGCGTATATACATTTCGTAAATTACGTAATTTTATGGTTAAAATTTTGATAATGTCGATAGTTGCGATGCTAGATACTTCTCGAATATTTATAAATTATAAACTAAGATTAAAACTTTAAACTATAAATAGAAAAATAATTCAACAACTTTACGTATTAACAAATCAACAATATGTATACTTTGCTATTCGATATTTTAAAAATCGAAATTTCGATCGAACTAGCATCGAGACTTAGTTAAATTTATCAACATTTCAAAATCTTAACATTTCAAAATTAAGAAAAATCGCATCTATAAGATCTATAATCGATAGATAATTGCTATATATTGATTGACTATCAATTAGTTAATCGATAGATAACCAAAATAGATTTATAACTAGTAAATAACTAATATATGCTAGTTAGCAATCGATTAAATAATCGAAATCTAGCAGATATCTAATCTAAATAGATAAATTCCTGGCATGTTCTTAACATCTACCAGGAATATAGTCTTATAGATAGGCCTGTAAGTATACTCTAGAAAGAAAATACTAAAGCAATTATAATACTATAAAACTATTATATTTCTATTGTTTGCCTGTAATTTCTAATTATATAACTTGACAATAAGATTAATAAAACAACTGTTTGTCGAATTTGTTGTTAATTTTGACGTAAAAACTCTACATAGTGTGTTTCTAGCTTTTGTTCTACAATTAAGACAATAGATTATTAAGTTGTTGATATATTATATAAGAGAGAGTCGATATAGTAAGTATTTGTCTTAAATAGATATCTGTAGAATTGATAATTATTTGTTTGATAATTTGGTTTTTGGAGACGCGTATTCCGTCTATCGAAATCGATAATAACAATAAAAAACTATAATTTTGTAATTATGTTGTTCTTAAATGCATACACAAACTTGTTTGGATTGTCTAAGTGTACTCTTTGACTTATAGACTTCAAAATTCTATTATTCTTCCCGAAACGAAAAAGTCTTTTTTTTTGTTGCTTTCGAATCAATGGTTTATATACTTTGCTACTCGACGGAATTTTTGTCGAAACTGCAATCGGGCTAGCGTCGAGAGTTAGTCAATTTTTCTTTCTTTTTAAAGTTTAGATTTTCCAAATTTGAGGAAAATAAGCATCTATAGATTCTATAACAGATAGATAGCTGCTATATAGCGATTAACTATCGATTAAAGACCAACAAGAAGAACTATCTATACGAGATGCTAGCTACGAACCTGCTAGTACTGTTTGCTTGTAAGTAGTACTTAATAGAGCTAAATATTCTCAACTTTATACACGAAAACGCAATTATTATTGTAATTGATATCAACACAATTGTTGCGACAATTTATATCTTCTAGTAATTATTAACAACAACAACAACAACAACAATAATATACGTCAATTTACTCGAGCGTCTGCGTATAGAGAGACACGCAGAATTGAAGATACATTTAGATTGACTGTCGATTCGATTTTCGATTTCAACTATAGAAATCGAACCAAAAACCAATTCGATCTATATATTACTGTCGGAATACTGTAATCGATCTAGCCTAGTGTTGAGTACTACTCGGCTCGACATTATCCGACTCAACATTACGTGATTGGGCCAAGTAGCATCAATCAATATATAGAGATGGGCAAGCCTCTCAGCTCTTACATAGAAACTAAGCGTTCTACTATCTATTATTTTGAAAAATTATAAGCTCGAAACAAAGCAAGTAACTTATCTGCTTATTAACTAGAATATCTAGAGCATAGCTGATAGATCGAGTTGACAATAGATTTACAATTACTATTATTAGCTAAGTTCTTGTTGATTTTCGATATATAGAAGTTAACAATTAATTGTCTTAATATCTAGATTAGTCTTCAAGATTTAGAACATTAATACTATATCGAATGTTGTCGAAACAATAGCTGAAAAAGTTGTCGAAACTTGCTGAACAATCGATTGTTTAATTACTTGAATAATTGAAATCTTCAATTATTAACAATTAAATAACTAACATTTAGTTAAAGATTCTAGACATAAACGCTCTACTAAAGAGAGCTAATATAAGTTCTAAAAATAGCTAAGTTTATCTTATTTGCAACTTGTTGCTTTTGTTAAAGAACGCTAATTATTTTTAATAAATATCTATCAATAGTAAGCTCTAAAGATCGAAGAATCAACTATATAGCAATTATACAATTAAAAATTGATAATCAAATAACTAATAATTAGTTGAAGGCGCGTTATTAAAGCAGGACAAAATTCTGCTTTAACATATTACTAAGAGGGCTAGATTATTTAGTCTTCTTAATTTTTATTTTTCTATTTATTGCAAAATTCTCTTGTTAATAATTAAACAAGTTAACTTGTTAGCTTGATAACTAAAACAAGTGCTAGTTAATTTTTCTTACTACAATATACAAAGCAAATTAGTAAATTGAATCGCGAATATATTTCGAAAATCGAAACAACTTTATTAATTACTTTGAAAGCAACGTCGAGATACAACTTTCGATTAAATAATTTTCAATCTTATCTAAATAAAAAGATTGAAAAAATCTTAATTATTGCAAAGACGGAAAAGATTTAGATCGAAAAGATTAATATTCAATCTTGTTAAAATAAGAGAGCTAAAAGAATCGAATCGATAATTGGAAAGACGCAAAAGAGCATTGTTATCTTTATAATTATTAAGATTAAAAAAAAGAATAAAGAGATTAAATAGTCTAGCTAGATTCAAAATAGTCAAAGAGTTTTATCTATAATTAAGCAAAAAATAGCAATTTAACTAGAAATTATCTAATACTAATACGTCTTTATTTATTGAACAAATCAAGTTTATCAATTCTACTCTTATTTACATTTGTTATAATCTTAAGATAGAACAAAAAAAGTAAAACTTATTTAAGAATCTATTGATCGTTTATTTATTAGAACTTTGTTCAAGTTATAATTGACAAAACTGATTATCTTAATAATATTAACAAAGAGAAATATATTTAATTATCTTCTTCATTTAAACTCTTCGAGAAATATCTATTAAACTAGATATCTAATTTAGAATTTATTAACTTATTTGATTTTTGTAATCTAATAGCTAAAACATCTTTATTAAAATTTTTATTGCACAATTGCGCATTTTTACTACATTTACTAATAGCATTATCTATTGCTTATATATTATTAATAGAACTCTAAAATAGCAAATTACGTTAATACTATTATAATTACTAGCATTTTTGTATTATCTTTTGCAACACTCAAACAAATTGCTAAAATTAATAATAATATAGACTTATTTAAAGTTCTTAAGTAAATTAAGCTTTAAAAATATATTAATTTAAATATTAGATTTGTAGACTTGCTTTATATTGTTATTGAAGAACAAGTTAAATAGAATACTAGCAACAAGAAGTGCATAATTACGTTTCAAAATATTGTTAATAGAAATTTATGTTACAATATAAAGAAAATCGATTTAGCTAAAGAGACTTATTAAAAGATTGTTAAGATATACAAATCTAAAGAATTAAGTATACTAATAAGAATTTTTGTTAAATTCGAGTCTCTTAAGATTATTAATTGCTAGATTATTAACAAGTACGAAATTAAATTTCGCAATATTATTGATAAACTATTTATCTATTTAAGTAATCTAGCTATAGAGAAGAATTGATTTATCTTTAAATATCTAGTTAATTATAACAATATTATTTGTCTCTTTATTAATCGATAAATATTTAAGTATAAACTTTTTAATAAAGATAGAATTCGAAAGCAAGAATTGTTTATTATTATTTATAATTACAAGATTTAATGTGTCAATTTAATAAAGATTTTAGCTACTAATAATATTTTAACTTCGACAACAACTACTAAGCTAGTTGTTACTACAAAAGATTTTTTTGTTGTTGTTAACAATTCTAGCTTTGTATATATTAAACAAAAGAAATACACAACTTGCAACAAAATAAATTATTAAAAACTAGATTGCTAGAACTTATATTTAAAATTGTATTTTGCTTCGAAAAATAATAGTTTTAATAACAATTAAAACAATAACAAAAACAAAATAAGCGTTGTCAAAATTACAATAATTAAAAAAAAGATCGAAAAAAGTCTAAATCTAGAAAAAATAAAAACAAAAACAACAATAACAAAGAGTAAAAGATTATTAAAAATAATAGTCTATAATTGTTATTTTGTCTTTGTTGTTATAACAATTCTATTTGTAATTTTTAAATTGTCTTTACTTGCAAGTATTATATTAGCTTTTGTTGTTAGTTATCTTTTATACAAGTAGTCTTTAATATTAAATGCAACTAATATATAACAAGAAATTTTAATATTTTTATATTTTACTTAGCGAGTCTATATTTGTAGATAAATTCGATAACACTTGTTATATTTATACTTAATTAAATAATAAAACCAAGGGTTAACAAATAAAATATTTAAGAATAAAAATAAAATCAATCTTTTAGTCTTCTTTAAATGCTATATTGAAAAATTTAAATATAAAGACAACAAATATATTTGCATCTATGTTAACAATAAGAGTAAATATATAAGTAAAGTCTTTAAAATTTGACGCAAAAAGCGCAAAATACAAACAAAATCTATTATTACTATTTTCTTTAATATAAAGAATTGCGTTAAATGTTTTAATTAAACTCTAATACAAAAATCTAGCATTATAATAAAAGATACTAGCTTAATTATTAATCTCTAATTAAATATAATTTAAACAATCAATTTGTATTGCAATATTGTTTTTATTATTAAATATTTTATTATTCTTTTGGAAGTAAGTATTGAACATCTCTATAATTATAGACATATTTAATATATAGATTAGCAAAAAGAAGTATTAAGAACTTAATTAAGCACTAATTGAGAAAAGTTTTAGAATTGCATTAAACTTTTGATGCTAATAAACTATAAAAGAAAGTATATCTATTATATAATAAATAATAAAGACAAGATTTGACACATATTGAGAATCTATTAGTTAAACAACAAGCAAATATTATTTTACTCAAATATTAATTACAATAAAACTAGTTGTTAAAACAACAATATTTGTCGATTTTCTCTCTCTAGACAATCAAACACTATTAATATTATTAACAAATTTCTAAACTCTATAGAAACTATTTTAGATCTTGCAATAATATTACAAGAGCAACAAAAAACTATTTCGCTCTCGAATTAAATCAAGAACTTTAATAATAATCTAAATATTTTATTTATTTTATCTACAATCTTATCTTTTTTAAGCTCTAAGAGCACTATTTTCTCTAAATTATTCTTTAACTTCAAAAATAATACTTTTTCTTATTCTATTAGCTTCGATAAGTCTTTTGAAGTTACTAAATTATAAGTATATAGCTTATCCCAAATGCAGATTTCCTATTCGGGACGAGTTTCTCTCGAGTAGAAATTTTTATTTAGGAGAAACTTTGTCTATGTTAAGTCTATGCTTAGCATAGATCTTTCGAATTAAAGAAATTTATAACAATCTTTGCTTGCGATCGAAATGCATACTTAATATATATACAACTCATATAGAATATAAACTTCTTTATTTAGTATTAAGTAAAAATTAATACATAGAGTTCTACTTCTTCTCGATATATACTAGATATGAACTCAATTTTCTATATCTATTGTATTTTTAAAATTGTATAAAGTCTATAACACGCAATTAATTAAAATTCAAAAACAAGATTTTCGTATTGCAAGATTTAAATTTTGTTATAGCATAAATTGCTTTTAGACGTAGTATAAACTTAATATAGTTTTTTATTTACGCAATTTAGCTACTTATTTTATATATATATTATATTTAAACTTAGTCTATATTTAATTCAAATCCTAAAGCAATATATCTTTCGATAGTATTAGCAATTTCTTTGTCTTCGACGTCTATATATTTTCTAGCAAAAAGAATTCTCTTGCGTTTAAGAATCTTGCAAATTAAGATTAACAAGCGATTTTGCAATAGATAAATAAAATTAAGATTTATTCTATACTTATTATATACTAGATATTTGCTAAATATCTAAGCAAACTTTAAATTTTAATAATATTAATATTAATATTTTTAAGTTAAATACAATATTAAGTAATTAAGATGTTAACAATAATACTTCTATAAATAATTTAAAAAATCAAGATATATTAAACAATTAAGATTTTAATAGTTTTGACAAATTATTATTTATAAGACTTAAAAAGATAGATTCTTTTTTATACTTTATATTTATTGTATGCTAAATTAATATTTATTATATATAGAGCTTTATTAATATTAATAGAATTACAATTATTTTCGAAAAACACAATTAAGTAATTGTATTAGAAGTGCAAAATTATTATAATATTTTAGTATATTTATATACGTATTTAAAGAGAATTCTTTATTTTGTAGATAAAAAAAGCACAATATTAGTCGAGATCTTAATTAATATATCTATTAAACCATTAATTAACATATATATATTTAGCGTATATTTAATTTAAGTATAACATAATTTTAACTTATATTAAAATTAGGTTTAATTCTTTGTTGTTGCAACTAACTTTAAGATTACTTAAGTTGCTCTTTTATTCTTAGAAATTAAGAAAAAAGATAAAGTAAGCAAAATTTAATATTAAAGTTTTAAATATTTCGAAATTAAATATTGCAAATACGCGTATTCGAATATACTATATATATATTTAGTATACAATAGAGTTAAACTTAAAAATATTAACAATTTTCGACAATACTTTATTTAATTAATATATATAACAAATATTAATGTGCAATTAAAGTATTGCATAGAAATTTAATACTATAAATTTCTTAAGAAATAGCAAGATTAATATATATATTATATACATTTCGAATTTATAATTTGCGTATACAAAAATTAAGAGTCTACTATATAAAAGACTTATAAAATAAACTCTTACTTAATCTATATTGTTTGTAAACTAATTTTATAGATTTATTAAATTAAATGCTTTCTATTTTTCGATACAAAACTATAATATACAAATCGAACAATTAACGCAAATTTAATATATATCGATATTAATTATTTTTGCATCTTAATAGATTACAAACTATAATAACGCACACAAAATTGTATCTTTATTAAATATTTAACTTCTAGAAATTTTATTTGCAATTGATTTTATTTTAATACAAGTTTAATATATACTAAATATGTATAGAATTTAATTATTCTTAGGAAAGCAACAAAATTAAGATTAGTATATATAATACGCAATTAAATATCTATATTTTTATTAATTAAGAACAATTTCTATTCTTTATACTAATTGCACACAAAGATTATGCTTATTATCTATTATATTTTATCAAAATATTTTGAAAAATTGTCAATAATATAATTGCGACAATTAAACAACAAAATCTAATATCTTTAATAACGCATAAATTAAATTTAATATTTAATATATATTATATTTGCGCTAAATTTTTTGCAAATACTTTGCTATTTTTTCTATTATATTAGATTTATACATTAAATATAGCGAGATTGCTCTATATTATATATACAATAGTCTTAATATAAAAAATCGCATAGCAATATTAATTTGCAAACAAAAACTTAAGAAATTCTTTATTAAAATAGTTTTAAAAGATTTGTTTATATTTAGTTTAAACTTTGTATAAATTTAATTTATAATCTATAAAAGCTAAACAAGAATTTGCTTTTAATTAATTGCGTTTTTTAGAAAAGCAATAAATTAAAAGCATTATCTATTTTAATAAAAATTCTTAACAATATATTATTATATGTTGTATTTATACTTAGACTAAAATCTTTTTAAATTAATTGTATTTCGAAATAAATTTTATATTTAAATAGATTTAAAATAAAACAAATTTATATAATATTTCGAATTAAAACAAGAATTATTATTGTAAATTTTAATATATATATAGTATATATTAAGTATATACTTAAATTGCAATAGAAATTAACGTCTATTGCTATACATAAATTAATATAAAGATTATCAAAAATTATTTTACAATATTTATTAAAATATTTAAAACATTAAAAAAAGTTGTTTGTCAAACTATTTAAATTTCTTATATTAATTATAAAAATAAAGAATTACAAACTTTTACAATAGATATAAATAAAAAACAAGCTCGAAATATACTTAGTATATACTAGAATTATACAAATATTACTAATATTTTATTTTAAGAATTTGAGAAATATTTTTATAATTTTGACAATTTTCAAGAGTAATTTAAATATTTTAAGTATATATTAATTTTTTGTCGAATACATTTTAAATATAATTTTCGAAAATGTTATTTTAATTATTTGACAATTTATCTTATTAATTAATTTTAAAAGATTGAGATTGTTAGCAAACTAGTATAGCGCATAGATAATATAAATATATTACATTTTAAGCTTAAAATATAAATTAAATATCGAAAGACAAAATAAATTTTTGTCAAACTATATAAAGAAAAATTAAAGATTTCTTTGTATTAATAAATACTAGTTTGCAATTATATTAATATAGAAGAAAGTAATTACTTTTAAAACAATAAGTTTGCAAGACAAAAGCTATTGTTACTTGCTTCTATATTTAGATAGAACTTATATTTGTTTTAAACTATATTTATACTAACTATATACTAACTATATACTAAAATAAGAAAATACGCTATTAAAATATTTGAAAAAAACAATTTTAAGATAGAAAAAGACATTCTATTTATTTAATGTAATTGTAATAATCGAATTACATTGTTGCTTAACTAGTTAAAAAAAATATATACAATTAATTTATATTTAATTTAATTTAATAGTTAATTAAATTATAGATAAAAAAAATCGAAGAATTGCAAAATATTATCAACAATATTTATATCTTTCCTTTAATTCGAAAAATTCTTATATAATATTTTTTCTTAATATACTTAATTCTAAGTATAAATTTGACACAAATATAGTATTTGAATTTAATAATAAGATTTTTTATATATTTTAAAGTTGCAATTTAAGAATTACTTATTCGACAAAAAATCGATGTTAAGTATTGACTTAACATATATTAAATAAAGATTCTAAAATATCTTCTCTATTATATTAATATATAGAGATACTATTTAAAAGAGACAAATATTAAGTATTAACTTAACATATATTAGATAAAAATTCTAAAATATCTTCTCTATTATCTCGATATATAGAGATACTATTTAAAAGAAATAGACGTCAAGTATTAACTCGACGTATATTGTTATTTAGCTTCAATAAATATAAATTAGACTTAAACTTTATAAACAACATATTAAAATCAAGCAAAAAATATATAACAATATTATTAAAATATCAAATTAAGAATTAAATGCAAGAATAACACATGCAATATATATATTAAAATTATAATAAACTTCTACAAAAAAAAGAGAAAAAATTAACAAAAAAATTGTTAAGTTAAAGCAATTTAATATTACTAGTAATACAAAATATATTTCGAATGTAATTTTATTGCAAGCAAAATAACAATATTTGTTAAGCAATTAAGATAATAACAAAGATAAACTAGCTTATAAGTTTATATCTTTGTTTTATAAATATTGTATAATATTAATAGTTTAAGAGCTTTTATTTAATTTTGAAATATTATATATAGATCTAGCTTATATCGAGTTTATATCGAGCATTAATTTAAAAGAAATTTATTACTTTATTAGAAAATTCGAAATTAAAAAGAAATAATTGAAAACAAAATTATATACAAGATATTTATATTATTTGTAAAACTAACAAGTACAACAATGCAACAAGCTATTATAATTACTTGTTTAGCTTTATTTTATAAACAATAGTATTAAAAATAGAAGAAATAAGTACAAAATTAAAATAATAAATAAAATAAATATATAGCAAGCGTAGACAAAATATAGACAAAATATATATTTAAGTATAATTAAAAGTAGAGTCTTAGTTTAGAATAAAAATAAAATATATAGAAATTCTATACTAAATATAGATTGAACTTTAATACAAATTAATTTGCAATTTTTTTTTATTAAACTATAATTGTCGCAACAACCATATAGAAGCAAAGTATATAATAAATATAAATTTAATATATTAATTTGCGTATAATTTAAGTATATACTAAATACAAATTAATACAATAAAATATATAAAAGCAAGCTTTTCGATCGAAAAACTAGTTTAATACTAAGAGTAAATTAATATAAGTTTAGTATAACTTAAAAGTAGACTAAAAGTATACGTCTTGCAAATATTTTTTAAATTAAAAGACAAATACTCGAAGAAAAATAATAGACAATAATTGATTAGTAATACTAACTAACAATTATATTAGTACAAATCTAATATAAGTCGAGTCTATATATAATTAATGCGTTATTAAAGTTTTAAAAACAAAATAAGTATTTGTATATATAGTATAAGAATAGAAAAGTTAAAAAATAAATCAAATATGTAACAAGTACAAAATAAGCATATCTTGCGATAAAAGTACATATCGAAAAGAATTGCAAATTCTTAATTGTAACAGTTGTCTTGTATAAACTTAGCATATACTTAGTGTTAACTTAGTTTACGCAATATACTTTATGTTGTTTGCATATTAATAGATAAGTATATTAACAATATTTTGATATTTATAAAATATATAAGCTTAATTTGAGCAATATTTATTAAAGTTATATTTCGACTTTGTAAAGTAGTTTGTATCTTGTTATTTTTCGAATTTAATTTAAAGTTTTAAAATATTAAACTAGTATAAACTCGATATATATTAAGTATAAAAAAATATATATTTCTTTGTTAGATAGCGCATATTTGTAGAAACATTTTTTGTATTTGAATTTGTAACTATATATGCTTAGCTTATATAATATATATTAATAGCTAAGATATTTGCTTACTTGTTTTAATATAATATATTTTTATATAATAATATAACTTAATTTTAATTTTGACTTAATATAAATTAAGCATAAATAAAATTACAACTATATATATAAATAGCTAATTATTAACAATAATAAAAGTTATTTTATATATTTGATTAGTTAATACTATTATACAATTGTATTTGCTAATACTTAATATATATAGAATTGCAACTAAATTTATACAACTTCTATAATAGAATTAAATAATAAGATTCGAGTTTTAAAATTTAATGCAACTAATAATACTTAATATATACTAAACTTAAATTAGATTTAATTGTAAATTATCTATTGTTTTTCTCAATTTTAACAATAGATATTGCTAATACTTAGTATAAGTTAAGTTGCAACAAAAAGTTTCTTTTTATTAGATTTGTCATTTTCTCAAATATATCTTACTTGCGCTAAATATAAACTCAATATATATTTAATATAAAATTGTATTATTGTTAAATAATTATATTTAGTTACAAAATTAAAATTCGAATTAAAATAAAATTCTTAAGTACATAATTAATATATACTAGGCGCAAACGTTGTATATACTATATTTACTATAATAGTATTCTAGAAAAGATAAACTCTTTGTATTTGTTATATTAGAATTGTCGTAATATATTCTAAAATTAGTAAGTTAAATTGCAACAATACTTATATTAAATATATACTAAGATACTAGAAGCAATAAAATAAAAGAATATGCTAAATTTATACTATATATTTGTCGATAAAACTAGAAGTATATACTAGACTATTGCAAATATTTAAAAAAGATAGTAATAAAAAATGCAATAATTGTATTTTAATTTTGCAAAATATGCTAAAAATTTAACGCGCGACTTGCACTTAAATCTTATATAGTCTTGATATATATTATAGCAATATTAAATTTATATTTAAACTACGTGTTGCATAGATGCGTTAAAATTGCGTATTTAAAATTAAGCTAATAGTTTTTGTTTTATTTGCTATTAACTATGTTAAATATAAGTCTAGCTTATATTAAGTTTTAGAAATCGAACAAAATTACAAGTACTTTATATAATAGAAAGATCAATTTATATATCTAATATATATTAAATATATACAACGTATTTTTAACGCGTCTGTTATATAAAAGAATTTAGTTTTTCTTTTTTGAGCGTTGTATATATCGAGCATATATTAAATTTAAAAAGCACAATTTATTTCTTTACTTTTAATCTTTTCGCTTCGTTAAGCTCGATTTATGTTAAGTATAGGCTTAGCATAAACAAAGCTTCTCTTAGATAGAAATTTCTACCCGGGATAAGCTCGTCCCGAATAAGAAATCTGCACCCGGATTAAGCTGTAACTTGCTAAAATTATTAAATATACTTTAAAATTTAATATTGCTTCAAAATTTAAGTTTGACGCTATAAAGATATCTAAAGCTTCGATTGTATTAAAATAAATTCGCAAATTCTTTTGCTTTGCTATTTAAAATTATATTATTAAAACTATATAAATTTAGAATTTATACTAAAGCTAAAGCAAATATCTATTACAAAATAAACTAACAATTAGTTAAACAAAACAAAATTAGATTCTTAAAAAAAACAGTATTTATATTGTTTGCTTAGTATCTAGCAAATATTGTATACTTTGTAATAAATAAATCTACAAAATTAAATATAAAATTGATAGCAAAATTCTTTGCTATAAAGTTTGCTAGATTGTTAGAAACTTTAAACAATACAAAAATCTAAATCATATCGAAATTTTTGTTGCTATAATTAAGTTTATAAGCTATAGAATTATTTTTGTTTTTGCTATTGTTAATAGCTAGAATCTAAAGCAAATAAATATTGTTATTGTTTTTGTTTACAAAAATATTAATAAAAAAATCTATATCGAGTTGTTTTATAACTTTGAACAAGATAAAAAAAATTATTAACTTAGAAAAGCTCTCTATAAATTAAAACAATTGGCCCAAGTATAATATAATACTTTTGCAACATTTTTAAAGAAATATTACTTTTGTTTATTAAACTTCAATTTAAGCGTCTTCATTAATAACTTTATTATTATTGTTATCTATATAGACAATCTCTTAATTATTAATATTAACAAGAAATTTGTTAACGTTATTAAGAGAACTCTTGTTAGTCGATTTAAGATAATTAATTTAGATTCTATTTAATAATATTTAGAAATCGAAATTAAACGCAATTTTGCAATTCAAATTCTTTATTTAAGTTAGAAAATATATCTATAAAAGATATTAAAGAATTACAAGATATAAAAGTGTAAACTAGTTACTATTTTTATAGACATATTTAAAATATATATTGTCAACTTAAACTACATTGCAAATTTAGATTATTATTATATCTATTAATTGATTGTTAATTTTCTTATATACGCAATACTAGATATTCGACTAGATATTGCTTTTGTTGTCTCAATAATAAGCAAATATATTTTCAATTTTATTAACGCTTATTGAAAGATTGTTAAACAAATATTTTGTTATTTTCGAGATACTTTTAATTTTTGTCTTACTTTTTGTAAAAGTATTTGTTATTTGTTAGACTATATCGACGTTAACTAGAGCGAAAATCAAGCTAATTGTTGTTCTATCTCTAGATATATTTTTAATCTAGAGAGTATTGTTATCAATTAATTCTTTAAAACGTTAATTAATTCTTGCTCTTTCTATTTGCGAAGTCAAGTATATTAATTAAATATAGATTGTCAAGAAAATTATTTAACTTTAAGCGCTATTAAAGCAATTGCAATTGTTTTACTTATTTTTATTGTTGTTGTTTACGTTTAGAATTCTTGTTGTTGTTAAGACTTTTTTTTGACAATTTTTGCGTTGTGTCTAGTTGCTATTGTTATATATGGCAACAACTAGAGAACAATAGCGTTTGCTAAAAATCTTGCGCACTATATTTGAACTAAGTATATAAGTATTTAAATTTAATTTGTTTGCAAAAAGATCGTAAATAATTAAATTAAGTTAGAGTATATTTTTGTTAAGAAGCAAATAGTTGACAAGTCAATTAAAGCTTTTTTTGTAAAGTATTTAAAGCGTTTTAACAAATTCTTAAACTAATTTGATAACTAAATTATTTGTAATCTTGAACATAGATACTAAACTTAGTTATTTGAACAACTCGCAACTAGATAGTTGCTATATCCATTATTGTTAATTTTTGCACTATTTATTCAAATTTGCATCTATTGTTTTCTTTGTTCTACTAATATAGTTACCAAACATTATTAACAACGTTTGTATAGCCCTCGACATAGATTTTGTCTTCTATATACTCTTCAAGCTATACTTGATCTCAAAATTATAAACATATATACGTTTGTACATAAATTGCTTACAGGAGACTTTTATGCACTTTTGTTTACTTTTGTTAGAAAGATGCTCGAGACTTGAAAATTTTGAGATAGATTTCGAACCTAATAAAATTGTAGCATATATTTTTTATGTAGAAGCTAATTTCTAGACTTAGATCAAATAAAAGTGTCCAAATATTGTTATTAATTTGATCTAGTGTCGAGTACTATTTGGTCTGGCACTACTTGGCTCGACATCACGTAATCGAGTCGAGTAGTATCGATCAATATATATTGACGAGCAAGCCTTCCAGCTCTTACATAGAAACTAAGCGTTCTATCACCTGTTATTTTGAAAATTTTAAAATCGAATCGAGTGGCCAAGAAATCGAAAATTACGTTATTATGTCAAGAATTACTATTTTTAAAACCAAATTATTAAAAACATTATAGATTTTCTTATTAATTTTCTATTATTTTATTGTTGATTTTGCATTCTATAGACTTTATAGATACTATTTATTACTATAATATATTATTTGCACTCTATAGACTCTATAGATCTTATTGATACTATTTAATGTTTTTCTTTTTTTAAATAGTAATATATTACTATTATGCATTACTTGCTCTCTATAGATCTTATAGATACTATTTAATATTTTTAAGTAGTAATATGTTACTAAATTGCATTATTAAATATAAAATATAAAACTAAGATTTGAAATAGATTGATTATAATTTATAGAATCAATATTTTGATAATTCGAGTTGATTTTTCCAAGTTTGGAGTCAAATTGAATTGTCGATTTTAATCTTAGAAATCGAATCGAACTCGATTAATCGAACCGACGCGATCAGTCTAGATACACACTTCTATCGATATTATTTAACTTTACTATTTCAATTTTCTAGACGCGATCGACACAATTATTATCGTTCTCTTTATGTCAATGCAGTATAAACTTTGTCTATAAGAGAGATTGTCTATCTCTCGAGTACAAAAGTTCAAAAAAGTGTAGAAGAGAGAGAATAATATATGTACGCGTACGCGTATATGCACGAGTTAGCTGCTTTTGTTATCTACAAGCTATTGAGTATATACAAGAAATCTAATATTCTTGACTACTTTTGTTATTTACGAGCCATTAAGTACATACGAAAGACTTGATATTCCTATTATATATAAATCGATTATAGAGTTTACTTTATATGTTTGATACTAAACAATAAGAGATTTTGTCTATTCTAAGAGATAACAACACAAAACTTCAATTCTATTAAAAACAATAACTTTGTTATTTCTCGAATTAAGAATCTTGTCGTATAAGCAATACGCAAACGTAATATCTTAGATATATTGTAAGTTAAAAATATAATTGCGTAAGTAATATGCAGATGCAATGTCTCGAGCATGCAAGATAGAATATATATATATATTCAGATAAGGATTAGATAGTATTTGAGCATTGAGGATAATATTATTAATATATACGAGAATATAAGCTCTATATAATTGCAATCTATAAAAGAAGCTCAAATATCTATATAGTTACAACTTAATAGAATCTAAGCTCTTTAAATCTCTCGCTAGAAGAGAGACTTGTTAAATTAAGCACGATTTAGTATATAGATCTTAAGATACAAGATAAGTTATTGGAGAGATATAATTTGTATAGTAAAGTTTCTTGTGTTATAAAAAGCACAATAGAGATACAAAAGCAAAGCGTTGTCGGAACGTATACGTTGCGTCGGCAAAAATATATAGATTTCGGATAGATCTTTAGAGATATTGAATCGAGTATAAATTTTGAAAAAAAACTATCGATTGACTATAGATTGACTATTCAATATATATTCAAAATAGACTTCTAAATAGTAGTTGTCTTATAGATGTTAGTTAACTATTGGTTGACCAATTGCTATCTAGCAGAAATCTATCTAACTAGATATATATCTCGCATATATCGAGTATCTAGAAGAAATATAATCTTGTAGACAAGCTTGTAAGTATTTGTCGACAAAACGGAAACTAAAATCCGGGCGCTTAGAACTGGCCTGGACTCTAGGGGCCAGCAATCCAGAAAACTGGTCCTAGGGCCGCCGGGACTAAACGATGCAAAATCGGAGTTTATCGATTTCAGAGACGAGATAATTAGGGTTGTCTCTTGGCTACACCCTACTAAAATAAGTGGCGCAAGCTAGAGAAAGACCCTGACTTCCTAAGCGCAATTCGCCAACGTTCACCCCTATGTTATCAAGACCTACGGGCGCAATATTGCAACCTATTTGAGTCTAGCGTTTAACTCTTAACTCTATAGCTCAATTATCTACAAATTGTAATATCTATACAAAGATTCTAATTTTATAGTTAGAATTGTTGTTTAATTCTATCTAATTGTATCTAATATTTATAAGCTCTAATATCTAGTAGTAACTTAATATTTCTTTAAACTATACTTCTATATATTATATAGTTTTATCTTAAGCGCGTTAATATAACAATATCCTATTATATATCTATATATAGTCTTATAGTCTCTTCTAACAAATATTTTTCTAGTATAATTATCTGTAATCTTTCTAATATATTTAAATTAAAGTTAAATATATAAAATTATTAATAAAGATATTAAATATAAACATTTAAGTAATTAATTTAAAATTTCTCTCTAATAATGACTATATCAAAGCAATTAAAGTATTGTTTTTTATCTCTAAAATAAAATTATGCAATTTATAGAAACTCTACTATATTATTAATAAGACTACTACATAATTATATAACTATCTATTAAATATATTGTCTCTACAATTGTATTGTATTCGAATTTTAGAGAATATAATATATATATTGGCAATTCCGGAAGAGACACCTTATATAAGCAAACTCTGCTATTACGAGATTTGTGTCTAATACTTTTGCCAAATAACAAGAGAATATTTGGCGTTTGTCGATAGCGTTTGCTCTTGAACAATTAAGTATAACTTGATTGTTAACTTAATTCTTAGACAATTATCTTTATAACTATTATAGATATTTATCTTGTTTATTTGCGTGTCTTTTTATCTTTTTTAGTTGTTTTATCTATCTAGCTGTTATTCTTGATCTAGCAAATAGTAGCTTCAGCGTACGATTCGAGTCAATCGTTTGTCTAATTTAGACAAACAATATTAATTGCCAGTTTTTTTTATCTAGCTTTGCATTTATTGTTAGATACTAAATTATTATATTAGAGTCGATACTTGTTTGTGTTTCGCAATTGTTAGATATTAAATTATTGTATTAGAGTTAATATTTGTTTGTTTTTCGCAATTATTAGACATTGAATTATTGTATTAGAGTTAATATTTATTTGCTTTTTGCAAATATTTGTCTAGTTGTAATAAAATATCTTTCTTAGTCAAACTAGCTAATTCTACTTTTTTTGCTTTTACTTATCAAATTCTGCAGTTCTACACTATTAGATATCAATATATCTTTTGTATTAGTAAGTTAACTAGTCAAAAAGTCAAAAAACTTTTTAAACTTTTGTCTTGTCTATTTTTTCTCGAATTAATAGATAGAATTCGTCGTTCGATTTAGTTTGCTTAATCTAGTAAAGACAAACAAATTTAACTAGTTAGATAGATAATCGATAAGACTTTACTTAAACAAGCAATTAATAAGTTCGAAAGAGCGCAACAAATAGCTTTATTTAATACAATTAACAACAAAATTTCGATAGAGAAATTACTATCTATTATAGCTTACAAGAAGTCTTCGACAAAGATATTATTGTTTATCATTTTTAACTATTAGATTTTGGAGATATTATAATTTGCTATAGTTAATATTGTTATTTCGAAGATATTATTGTCTACTACATTAGACAACATTATCTCAAAGACGATATTAAAGTTGTTAGTAGAACAACTATTGTTAGTAGAGCAGCTCTCTAAATATCAAAACAAGCAATCTAAGCAAAAGAATCTAAACGTCTATCTTAATAATATTCTAGATCTAGCATCTATTAGTTCTATTATTGTCTTAGAGTATTTCGACGAAGTTTTCGTTATTTAACGAAATAGATTTGCCTCTTCAAGCATCTTAAGATCTGTTTTTTTATTCGCATTTTTTATCTTATTTGTTTTCTTAATTGAACAGTCAATAGCTAGCTCTTTCGATAAACTAAGAAACAACAAAATTAACAAATTAAATAACAATAAATTGCGCAGAAATATATTAGCAAACGTTAGCAATCTATATTGTCGAAAACAAGCTTTTTTTAAAGAAAGATAATATAAATTGTTGTTGATAATCTAAAATTAATTAGACAAGTTTCGAAATAAACAATAGATTTAGAATAATAAATTTATACTTTAACAATTCTTTATAGAGTAATTGACAACAATTTAATTAATCTAATTTTGTTGCGCAATTGTACAATTTATAGATATCTAACTTATTTGACGCTAGAAAACATACTTAGTATAGTTAATAACAAAATATTAAATCTAGTATTTTATAGTCAAATATTTAGTTTACTTACTCTTTGCTAACTTAATTAAGTATAACTACGCTTAATAATATAGACTTGCAATAACAACAAAAGTCTATTTAGTAATCTTTTAATGCTTAAACTAATTTTGTAGCTTTTAAATAAACTTTGTTTTTGCAATTTAATTTTGCAATCTTTAAATACACTTTAATTCTATAGTTTAACTTTGCGATTTTTAAGTAAACTTTATTTTTTGCAATCTTTGATCTAGATTAGTTGCAAGCTATATTATATAAAAAATGCTAACACTTTTTAATAGAGCAAATATAATAGTTGTTTCGAGATAAATCGACTAATTTTTATTATATCTCTAGATACTTTAATAAGTTTTTATAGAAAAATATAAATATATATTAGTTTAAGATATCTAATTTAAAATTCTTTTATTTAGATACTTTAAACAATTATAGATTAAATAATATTAATTTTGTCTATAAGAAAACAATATATAGAGAAGTCTTTATCTTTATCGAATATATAAATAATTATATATATATTATTAACATAATTGTTGTTTAAAACAATCTCTCTCTTTGTCTTTGCAACTCTACTATAATATAATATTTTAAAAAGATAAACAACTTTAAATATTAAATGTTTCGAAATTTGTCTTTTTTAAATTTTATCGATAAGTTGCAAAATTGCTTTAAGATAAAAATTAACAAATTATTTAACAAATTAATACTAGAGATTTTTATTGCCAAAAATACTAAAAACAAACAAAAAATTACTAAGTATTTGCAAAAAATTATTTTTTATACGCAATTAACAAATATCGAAGAAATTTAGAAGTAATTAATTTGAATATAAAATTAGTTTAAGATAGAATTGTGTTCTATTATTAGTATATTTATTGCTTATATATTATTTTAGAACTTTATTAAGAAATTTGATATAAAGCGCAAAATATAGAAAACAATATTTGTCTATCGCTTTAATTAGCAAAATTCGAATCGATTAAATAGATAATTAAAAGAACAAACTATTTATTAGTCTATATTATTATATATCTTGTTTAATCTAATTTTTTTGCATATTTTTTTATTAGTAATTCGACTATATATATCTTTTTTAATAACAGTTTGTAGACTACAGATATCTTAAACAATCTATACAAAATTGACAAGATTTTAGCAAATAATTTTATTAATTAATACAATAAATATCAACACAATTTTTAATATTAAAATTTTTCGCAAGACTTGCAATTATAGTAGCAATAAATTCTTTTACAAATAATTAGAGCAAAAATTTTTATTGTTAAAATTAAAAAATAGAAGATAGATAAAATAATATACAACAAAATCGAAATAATTATTAAAATAGATATTGCGAAGAGTATTTCAATAATTATTAGAATAACTATAAGCAAATAGCAATTTATTAAATCTTTGTTGTAACAATATACTACGCAAATTCTACAAAATATATAGAATTTGATTACTATTTTATACTTTTCGAAGATCTTGCAAATTATTATAGTAACTCTTGTATAAATACAACAACGTATTGTATTGCTAACAATTAATCGAAAAAAATATACTATATTAAGAAGAAAATATTAGCAATTATTTATATAATTAACTTATTATAGAAAGCGATTTATTAAATAGATACAATATATATTATATTACTAATTAATAAAAACTATTTAATAACTTAGAATTAAAATATTTTACAAAATAGTTTAGCGTTGTTGTATTTATGCGCAATATTAAAAATAACAAATATTTAATTAATAATTATCTTTAACTCTTAACATATCTTTAAGACAAAATAAATAACAAAATAGTTGTTGTCTACTTCTGTCAAAAAGTTTATATTGTAAAAAATCTAGATAATTACTAGCTAGACATTACTCTACTTTTCTTGGACATTATCTCTACTTTGTTCGAACATTATTCTCTTGTACTAAATCTAATCAAGTAATTTCTAGAATCTATGCATTTTTTATTTTGTCGTTGTTGTCGCTATTCTCTACTATCTTTTGCATCTTTTGTATCTTTTGCAACTTCTATATCTTCTATATCTTCTATATTATTGTCTATCTACAGCTATAAAACTCTTGTTGTTTCTCAATATCTACTACAGAAGAATAACAATTAATTTGGTTATCTAAAATCTAAACAAATACGCAACAACGCAAGACTATACAATAATTCAAAATCGAAACAAGATTTTAAAACAAAATATTTGTATAAAGTATTAAATACAATGCGATTGCAATTGTATTACGAAATAAGAAAAATACAATTATCGAATAACTAGTAGTCGATATATCGAATATCTTTTTAAAGCAATTGCAAAGTTAAAAAACAATTTTAAAAATAAATATAATTTAGATATATAGACTCTAATTGTTAAGTGTTTCAATTATAATTATTTTTCTACAAAATTATCTATTTCAATAATATATCGAAAGAAAATTTCAAAAAATTCAAAAGTACAACGCGAATTAGAAAAAAATTAACGAAAAAGTAGCAAGATTAATTCGACTCTTAAAAAACTTTGTCTAGATCTCGAAGAATCTATATTTAAACAACAAAATATTTGAAACGCAAATATTGTTTTTAAAATAGTAGCAATAAGTTTTCTAACGTCTATCTAGACAATAATAAGATATCTAACAATATTACTCTTGTAATACATAGATTCTAAGAAGAAAGAATATAACAACAAGCTTTAGTTTTTTATTTTATTTTGAAATGCATGCAGAAGCTACTATATCTAAATATAGAGATCTTGATTATAGATTATATATACAAAACAAACAAATACAAGATATCTCTTATTATTATTATTGAAGTTATTGTCTTAAATATTACTTTTTATGTCGAATTCTACTTTATAAAGAGAAAAAACTACAACGATTACAAGTAAATAATAAAAGCTCTAGTGCGTCTCTACAATTATCTAGATTTATTATATTCTATACTAGTAATATTTAATAACAATAGAGTTTTATTGTTAACACTTTTGTATTATCTGCATTTCGGAAACGTAACTCTAGCAGATCTAGAAGATATTTTTTCGAGACTTTTGTTCAAGCAGATTCAACAGATTTAGCAGATCTACTAGTCTAAAAAAGACAATATAAGAGCTTACTAAGCAATATAAATTACACTTATATAATACTCTTGTATTTCTTGTAATTATGCGAATAATATCTTTGCGAAGCAAAATTATTGTATTAACTATATACTATATATCTAATATATAAATTAGAACGTAATAGCTAATTGCAAGAAGTATTTTTTTACAAATAAAAAGTAAGAGATTTTTTATAGACAATAGAAGAATATAGTATACGCAACTATTATAGAACTTCTAAGTAGAGAAACACTATAATATTTTGTATTACAACTGTTTAAATACAAATTAAGATATCTTTAATTATCTTGAAGAATATCTATAATCTAGACGCAAAAAGTAAGCTAAATATTATACTAATTAGTATTTGTACTTCAACAATATTGCATTATTGTATAATAAAGATACTTATTACTAGATTAAATAAAAGTTTTAATTTTTTATCGATAAATAATAATTGCAAGCTAATCTTGTATTGCTAATATATTTGTTTGCGCAAACAATTTGTATATAGTAGTAAATATTAAGTTAAATAAGTTTTTTATCGATTAATGTTACAGTTACGAATAAAAATTTAAGAAAACAAAGATTTGTTTGTTTTAGAAACTTTATAGACTATTTATATTTCGAGATTTTATCGTTCTTGTTATATTGTTAGTATTGAAGACAATTAATGCACAATTTAAATATCTTAAATACAAGTCTATTGCTATTATATATTGTATCAATATTTTTATAAAAACAATAGAATTATTGTGTGTTTATAAAATACAAAAGCAATAATACAATCGAACGAGCAACAACGTATTAAAGCTAGAGAATATATATTTTTATTAAAGATTTACTAAGTTATTGCAAACTAGATAGACAACAAAGAAGCAAGAGAATTATAATATAGAAAGCGACAATATAATAGAAATAGACTAACTATCAATTCGATATTCGATCTCAACTTTGGAATCGAATCGAATTGTCAAGAAATTGAATAAAATCGAATTGCTTAAAGAAGCTAGCTTATTACTATAATAAGTTTAGCTTAGTCGAAAAGTTACTATTTTAAGCAATTCGATTTCAAAAAAATCGAGAAATCGAATCTTGACGCTCTTACGTAATATTTTCGATTTCTCGCGATTAGTTTAAATAGAAATGCAAGAAATATTATTAGAAATTCTATTTTTGCTATTGTTGTCTAAGAATAGAACATTTTTTGATAATATATTACGCGTACAAAAGTTTATTGCTATTAAGTCCAAAAATTGTCTACGAAACTTATTAAACAAAATATAGATAACATCTTTGCAATTATAATGTCGACATTAAATAGTTTTTGCAAACTCTATTTAGTAAATACTATTTATCTTTAAGTTGATTTCGAATCTGTTCTCTAGTTAAATATCTAACAATTAATTGTTTATACAAAGCTAGCAAAATAAACAAGAAGATTGTCGACAAGATAGACAAAATAGACAAAAGAATATTGCAAAGAGTTAAAATACAAATGTTTCGAATTTCTATATAAATAGTTTTTAGATGTAAATTATAAATGCAATCAGAGATTAATTCTAAGTATAATTCTAATTATGCGAAAAGATATATTTTAGATTTAAATTTGCATCAAGAGATTCTTAAGAAAATATATCAAATTTAATAATAAAGAGACGCAAAATTATATATTTCTTAAAGTTTTTCTTTAATCTTATTAATATTGTTTGTTTACAAGATTACTAAATTCTAGAAATTACTCGATTAGATTTAGTGCAAAGAAGTAATATTCGAGCAAAGTAGAGATAATATTCAAGAAAAGTAGAGTAATATCTAGCTAGTAGTTACCAAAATCTAAAAACAAAGCTGTTGCTTAAGATAGATATTATTAACTTCAAATATATAATTGTTAACGCAAATAGACAAAAACTAATTATTAAGAGTTGTCTAAGTCTAAAAACAAAGTTAAAAATAAAATTAAAAAACAATATTCGAGTAAAACAAGTTGTTAAAGTCGAAAAAAGTCTTGTAGTTGTTACTTATTTTATTCTCGAAGTTTTAGTAATTGTATAAAGCAAAATTTTGCTTAACAAAAATAATCTTTTTAAATTAATTTTATTTAACGCTTACTTCTATATTGCAAATAGAAAAATATCTTTTATATATATTTGTAATAATTGTTTCGTATCTTTTTGTATCTTGCAATATATAATACTAGAATATCTATTAAAGTTTAAGAAGCAAAACTATTATTAAATTAACTCTAACAAAGAGAGCTAAACAACTAAAGAAGATATTAAGATTAATATATTTAGTAATAGCTATTAGATAAATCTAATTAATAATATTTATATTTACAACAATCTAAACAAAATAATTGCGCTTTAGTATCTTGCTAAACAATTGTATATCTTGTAAAAGAATACTAGCAAAACTATTAATTTTATTAAAAAACATTAAATATCAATTCTATTAAATAGCAACTAAAACTCTATGTTAGTATTAAAAATAAAGTACAAGATTTATTTTTTAAGAGAACGCAATTACAAGATAATTAATAAAGAATTTGACAAACTATATACTTAAAACAAGATAATATAATTGATTAAATTTTTGTTATTTAGATTTTTTATCTTTGTAATTTGACAAATCTTGTTAGACAAAATTTGAAAGTATTAAGTAATAACTAACATTTGCAAACTAAATAGACTAATTACTATAAATAGATATTCGGTATCTATTTAGACAAATATTATAATTTAAAATTGTAAATATAAGTATATAAATTTAATAAATAAATTAACTTTTTTCTTATAATTCTTAATTTTGTTTAAAAATAAAAATAAATTTTTCTTTATTATTTATTAAGACAAGAATAGTGTGACCGTCGGGTCGGGTTTCAACCCGATCGGGTTGACCCGCCCAACCCTAACCCTGGGGTCAGGCAAATTTCCTAGCCCAACAGGGTGGGGCGGGCGAAGAATGTGCGTCGAGTGTCCAACCCGACCCACTCGATCACGTGACGTCACGTGACGCGCTAACCCGATTGGGCGAGCGCAGGGTCTACGCTAACCATATGCGGTTAGCGTAGACCCTGTGCTCGCCCAATCGGGTTAGCGCGTAGATAAGATAAGATAAGATAAGATAAGCGAATGCTAACGCGACGAAGTTAGCTTGGGTTCTTGGCATTGGCCCGACGAAACCCGACCCTGGGGTCGGGTTCGCGCCTTAACCCTGGC
>JAABUZ0100000570.1_pt1 | contig 88467 bp, 79 predicted proteins | sample 5562091 | NCBI WGS metagenome assembly JAABUZ01 (sample SAMN12813069, study PRJNA571459) | rock metagenome | isolation source: Antarctica rocks | place: Antarctica: Victoria Land, Linnaeus Terrace sud | collected 2015-12-21
CGTGTTTTTTGGATTCGAAGTCCCGATCGAGCAGGTATAAATTCGATCTTCCAGAACCCCAGAAAGCTCCCCAAATCATAATGGAAAAGGGCTTTCCACTGGGAATTTCCATCACTTTATCTCTATCTCATTTCTGTTTGGGAATTCCAAACACCCATTCTGGTGTTTTATCTGATCCCCGAGCCACGGATGCTTCATCCGACCAGATGACATTGCCTCATTGATCCACGGTCCAATCCTTATGCTTTTTAGCCCATTTTAACCGAAGCAGAGCAACTTCAGGTGTTAATTTCGGTCGCCGAAGAGCTAGCCAGTGAGAAATTCCGTGAGCTCGTAGTGTTGCGTTGAGAGTTCTCGCGTCCAAATCGATCCCGGTGTTCGTTTTCAGCTGTCTCCAGGTGATTTTAGGCTCCGATCGTAACTGACGTAACAGTACCCTAGCTGCTCGAGAAGTAATTGATAAGGGCCTTCCTGATCTGGATTTATTAACTCCGGAGGGTGTTGTTTGAAGCCTTCCCAAAACGCTCCGAACGGTGCTTGGGGGAACATCCAAACTTCGTGCTATTTGGGTGGGTGTAAGGCCTAATTTAGCTTGTCCTGATATTTCACCTTTGGCGAGCAAAGAAAGCTTCTTTCTAGAAGTCTTGTTACCAGAAATTGAAGTTAACGGAGCCCTTCTGAGCATTGTGGATGCAGTTGAAGAAGATGAGTTGTTTTGAAGGTACGCGATTTAACATGTTTTCGCGATTTACGCGAAGACTTAGTGCGGGGTACTGTAAGAGGGGAAATACCGCAACTAAATTGCCTTCTGCCACTCAGAAAGTCAACAAGACCAGCTTTTAGAAACACAGACTGTATTCAAGAACAATTATGCAGACTTTATCTAGTTCATTTCTTCATGACAATCTCGACGTCTTACTCAAACATTTCTTCGAAAGATAGAGTTTCTCTGAATAAGTTGAAGATAACAGATAAAGAATTATAAGATTTCTCTAAATGAGTTCATTTTATTATTTCTTTACGACGCATTAACGTTAATTATAATCGCGTTCGAATTAATATTTCAATTATTTATACGATTCGTTATCGTTTATTTATTTACTCGATTTCTTTTCTTTTACTCGTAATAATCTTTTTAAAAGTTCGTTTTACGCGCGTTATAATTGCTAATTAATTCCAGGCCTGCCTGTATCATATACGAAAAAGCCTGCCCTGACCTCATCGCTGAGTCACAAAAACCGCAGTAATGGAGTCCCTACTCCTTCGCGTACCAGGTGAGATTGGCAACCTCATCTTTGGATTCCTTCTACCGCAAGCCCGGCTTATCAGGTATCGGTGCTCACCCAAACACCATAAGTGCCATCGTCCCGCTCACAGGAACTGTGGTCAGGGACCGGGCTGGCTTTGACTTCGTGACCGACAGCACTATCTACAAGGCATTCTCATTACGAACACGCAAAACTCTTCCCTGACATTGAAAAAGAGCGACACATCCCGCTAACGTGCTTCATACACCAAAGTCATCGGTCAGATTTATAAATGCAGATGATGGCAAAATGGCGTCGAACTCCCTCAGCGGCTTTACGGCACTTCCGTGGCACTCGCAATTTAGGTCTCATCCGGTCTGCAATATATTTTCGACAAGCCTGTTTGAGGGTAGGTCCTCGGCAGATCCAATCCGTGGATGAAGAGCTGCGCAAGGTGGATAATACGGCACCGCACCCCAGGGGGCATCAGGAGGACACGAGAAGGTGGTGCAGCTGCTCCCCAACCAGAATGCCGACGTCAATAAGCAAGGTGGACCCCACGGCAACGCACCGCAGGCGGCAGTAGTAGGAGGCCACGGGGAGGTGGTACAGCGGCTGCTTGACAAAGGAGCCAAGAGGGAGAGCGATGAAAAGTGCCAGTACGGTAACGCACCTAGCAATATTTAGACTCATACTTATTATAAGGAATGTCGTAAGCCCTTCGAGCCTCCTTCATACGCAGAGATGCGCACGCTGTGACCTTAGCTCTGGCGTTCATTTGCGTTGAGCCCATCACCTAAGATATCGATAGCTGACAATAAAGTCCCAGGCTGAGGAATGCTGCTCCCAGAATTTTCAAATTTCTTTGCATACCAGGCACTTTTCGGCGACAAATCAACGAAGTTATCTCCCTTGAGACCGCTGCAAGGTATGTATGTGGCATTGTACACAAGCTTGGACACTTCAGAAACCTTATTCTCAAACACCTGTTGTGACCACTGTACATTGTCCCTGCAGTGCAAGTCAGCAGAAGGTATGTCCATCCCAGCGTATGCCACTAATCGCCTACATCTTCGTGATCAATACGATCGGCTTTGCCTGTGATGGCACTCGAACATGTTCTGCTAGACTTGTGGCGGTATCATCAGGCGATACAATGACGAGCCAGACATCCGGTTTATTAGAGGCGATATCTCTTGGGATTTAGCAGGCCGCTTGAGAAGATGGGAGATGAACTGAGCGAACCAATTATGCTGATGACGTGCTTTGGAGTCTCAAATTTCAGCTCAACTCCTTGCGACCGAAGTCCTTCCACTACCTGCCCATACGAATGTATTCCCTGTGATCGTAGCTTTTCAAGGTCTAATAAGCTGATACCATTATACTGTATCGCTGATTAGAACCCACCCAGGCGTATTTGATTAGGAGCGAACCTTGTACAAGAGACAGCCGACAATCGTACGTTGCCCGCTCCCTGGACATCCAACGATGCCTACCGATAGTGGAGGTTGCCTAGAAAACGTCAAATCAGATTACTTTAGTAGAGTTCGCAAGCGCATACCCCATCACGCTCTGGATGTTGAGCTCCGATGATTCAATGCAAGTTGTCGCATCGATGAGAAATTTGTCGTCATTGCTGAAACTTGTCGAAGAAATTGCTTGGCGTTGATGCCTGTTTGTCACATGCCCGACCTCGAGAAGGTTGGATTGCGACAAAAGCCAAAGGTTTCCGAAACAGAAATTTTGAGCAGACTCCCTAGGTTTCAAACGATGCGCCACGGGAGATGAGGAAATTCATTCACAGACTGCGCTCCGGTGACCGCCAGATTTCATCATCTGTCGGCACACAGGTACGTGTAGCAATAGCTAGACCACTACTATTGCTCTAAGGTACACTGCTTACCCGTGTTCCACCATCAAGAGTGATAAATTCGTTCCAGGAGGTGACGAAGCGTCTTCAAGCCTAAGACAGCTGGCAAAAGATCCTGATCGATTCGGTCTCCGCCTCATACCTCCGCTGCCGCTTGAGCCAATTGCTGGACAGGAAAACTTTGATGTTGACATAATTGCTGTCCATGGACTTGGTGGAGATTTCTTCAGGACTTGGACAAAGAATTTCAAAGACGAACAAGATGAAGACATCCTCTGGCTGTCGCACCTGCTTCCGGTCGACTTGCCGGGGGCTCGAATATACTCTTTCGGATATGCATCTGCACCTGCATTCAGCAGGTCAGTTGCAAACATCAAAGAGTTTGCGACACAGCTACTTCAGTCATTGCTTGATCAGACAGAGGCAGTGAGTTTCTTTGTTATGTATCGTGGAGATCCAGCTAAATGAACTCAGGGCAAGCGTCGGCCGACCATTTTCATCTGCCACAGTCTTGGAGGGATCGTCGTCAAACAGGTGAAGAAGATCTTACGTTACCTTTTCAGATGACTGACCTTTCCATAGGCCATGGTAACTGCCCACGAAAAAAAGCGGTTCGCAGAGGTCTTGCGCACGACACAAGCCATAATGTTCATGGGGACGCCGCACAGAGGTAGCGACATTGCCGCTTCGCTTGGACCTCTTATTGACGTGGTGAACCTTGGCTTGGCTATTTCCGGAGGGTCACTTTTGGCTGGCTCTATGAGAGCTGATCTCATCCAAGTGCTCGCCCGCGAGTCTAGTGCGCTCGATGATATCAATGAATCTTTCATTCCTCGCGTCGAGCAGAAACACATAATATCTTGTTACGAGACCGAGTGGCCTAAAGGCTTCAATCAGCTGGTGAGCGCGACGCAACACTATCAGTAATATTTCTAACCAAAAGTTAGATTGTAAGCAAGCAGTCTGCATTACTGCGGATACCGGAAGAGGAGGAAATACCGTTACCTGCAAATCACATGAATATGTGCCGATTTTCTTCCTTGCAAGACCCTAGATATCGACTTATTTCAGCTGCTTTGCAACGAGTTGTGCGACTGACATCGACAAAGTCTGAGAGTACGAATGCAGCCTCAGCTGAATCTTTACATTGTAAGTCCTTGAACAGCATCCAACTCATAGATGCTAAGGCTCTGTTTCAACAGCGTTGACTGAGTCAGAAAGAAAATACACATCCTATTTCCGACGAGATTTTCAATCGGTCCTATCGAGTGATCGAATAGAAGGGACTTGTAAGTGGTCTCTTGATACTCCAGAATATCAGAATTGGCAGAAGGAGGAGGGCTCGGCTGTGTTATGGATGACTGGAGATGCGGGATGCGGCAAGACAACCCTATCATCATTTCTGACAGAAGTTCTGAGGGCACAAGCAATTCAGCAAGCCCGAATTGATCCTTCGTCTATCGTGCTGTCTTTCCAATGCGCGAAAGACATCGAGGGTCGGAATAATGCACAGTCAATACTCTGCGGCCTGATCTCGGCAATTCTCACCTCCAAAAAAAACTTGATTCGCCGAGTCAGGGCGGAATTCGCCTCCATGTGGCAGGAATTTGGGCAATCTTTGGAGTCTTTGTGGAAGATATTCTTGTTTGCTCTAGACACCGCTCTCTATGATTATTATTACATCATTGTGGATGGTTTGGACGAGTGTCAAGCTCGATCCAGAGAAAAACTAATTTCAAGCGTTGGAAGCATGCTAGAACTTACCAAAGATCAAGGTCAACTTCATGGCAAGAAGCTGAAAATCTTATTCACAAGTCAGCCGCAAACAATGACTGAGTGGAAAGCTCTTGGCAACTCCAGCAACCTTTTCCACTTAAAGATCGAAGACCGACCTTCTGGGATGATCCAGGACATTGTAGCCTTTATCAACTACAAAGTGGATCAGCTAGTAGCCTTGCAGCGGTGCACTTTGGTCGCGGCTGCGGAATTGAAAGATGCATTGTACAGGAAGGCACAAAATTCATTTCTATGGGTGAGTTTGGTCTTAGAGCAAATAAAGACGACAATTTTACTATACACAAATATTCCGCAGCAGCTGCTGGCGGAAATGCCTGAGGATCTCAAAGGAGCATATGCTCGATACCTGCCCTCTGTTACACCTCAGAATAGAGAGACTATTAAGAGATGTGTCCGATTGCTTGTCGGTAGTGTCCGTACGTTGAATCTAGACGAGCTTGGAGCGTTTGCAAGTGTTGAGCGGTCAAGATCTAGAGATGAAGCGGAGATCGTGGTATTGAAAAACAGCATTCAACTGATGTTTGGACCTCTTATACGATTTCCAGATCAGCATGTTAGTTTCGTCCATTCAACAGTTAGAGACTTCTTCCTGGAGCTCGGTACCAACACTACCCATGCGCTTTCGAGGACTTATGGCACAGACATAGCGTCGGCCCACCTAGCACTTGCAGAAGCATGTATCAACTACCTGCTCCTTGACGAGATTTCCAATGATCTCTTCAACGAGAATGAACCATCTTCGGCGGCGACCGTGAGCTCGATTTCTCCTGTCATTCTTGCAGAGGAAGAAACGGACGACTATGCGGCTATGTTCAACATTAAGGATGTGATGTTCCTCAGGGATGAGGAGGATATGGATGAGGATACATGTTCACGAATCAGGACTTCGTTAGCCGCATTCGACTACGCAGCCACACATTGGGCTCACCATTACGCCTCTTGTGAGCATATCGTGCCTGAGACACTCGCGAGACAGGCGACATTACTCTCAGACCCGAGCCAGGTGCAGTTTTCAAATTGGTACAGATACTGGGCACATCAATCTAAAATCACAGTGCCTAAACTGGGGCAGCTTGATCCACTGCTCGTCGCCGCTATGTTTGATCACCCGGAGGCCCAGCAGCGTTTGCTCGCTAACCGCTTCAGACCAAGCATCGCTGAGTCTCAGTGCAAATCTGCCTTACTCTGGGCTGCGTCACAGGGTCATGCCAGAGTGGTGCAAGCGTTTCTGGACCATGGTATCAATCCAAACTTCTTGGACAACGGTCAATCGCCGTTGATCTTGGCTGTACTGGCAGGTCATCAGACTGTCTGTTCCGTCCTCCTCAAGTCGGCAGTCACTGACCCAAACCTTGGAGACAGACGCACCCGGACACCGCTCGTACACGCGGTTGCATCTGACCAGCACGAAATTATTGACATGCTGCTCGGTCGTAGAGATATCGTGGTTGACAATCCAGACTCTGCTGGCTTCATTGCACTTCTAGAAGCGTCCTTCTCTGGCTGCCTGCAGTGTCTTCGACGCTTACAGTCAGATAAGCGTTCCGACTTCTCACGAAGAGACAAGAAGGGTCGAACTCCCCTGTCTTATGCAGCGTGCACGCAATCTCATGCGTGTGTTGACTTAGTACTCCGAGAGATTAGTCGAGAAGATATGCAGAGCTTCGATTCTTCCGGAAGGAATGCAATATCCTATGCTGCAGAGCAAAGTTCGCTGCAGGTAGTGAAGCGACTGTGGAGATCACAGATCTCGGTGTCTCACAGAGATGCAACCGGTCGCAATGCTATCTCATGGGCGGTAAGCAGGCCATTCAGGAAGATTCAAATCCACGAACGCAATTCTGTCCTAAAGTTCCTCATCCAGCAGAACCCCAGAGAGGCTGACAAAAGAGATAAATTTGGTTGGACGCCCTTAGCGTGGGCGCTAGATCGACCAGGGTATATCGACTACATTAGAATATTGGTCGAAACCGGAGAAATCGATATTAATCAACGCGATGAGTCCGGAAGCCCCGCACTAGCATGGGCTGCAAGTGAGGGATTTGAAGATATCACTCGATACCTACTCCTGGTACCGGGCATCGAGAAGAATCTGCAAGACTTTGCTGGTCGTACACCAATATCCCATGCGGCAGGAGGTGGTTCCCTTGGTGTGCTTCGGCTCTTGATCGATGATCAGGACATCGATCCGGGAATCACAGACCATCAAGGCCGCTCACTGCAGGACTGGGCTCGACTCAATAATCGTGATGAGGCGGTCGAATTTCTCAACTGTGGCATGGATCTCAGAGATTGAGAAAATGGAAAATTCAAGATTGCGGCTGTGTGCAAAATGTGATGGAGTGAAAGTTCGACCAAATGGACGGAAATGGGAGGAGCCACTTCTGAGGGCACAGTATGTTCATTTTGGCGCATGAAAATTGCTGATTGACACTGAAACAAGGGAGGAAGCAGAGAATGGGAAGGCGAGAGCATGGATCATAGTACGATGAAGCCTGCGGGGAAGCTCGGCAGGTGCACAAGACGAAAGGTATCATGAATGAGCATGCGGCACACAAGGTTGACAATCACCACACAAAAGAGTGGCCGTGAACGACAAGACACTACAAGGAAGCACGTAAATTTAGTGAGCGCAGCCGCTGCAGGCCAATTTACCAGGCCGACTATTTTTGAACAGGTTTGGCGGGGAACAGCATTAGAATGGAGTGGAAATGCTCTGTTCGTAACACCTCCTACCGCTAAGGTATTCGGCTTGGTATTCGGGGTTTCGAGCCCTCTCATAGAAGTACCTGTGGAGCCAGTTGCGATCGCTTGAGTAGCTTGCTAACAGTGCAAAACTTTGTAAATGGACTCTTCAATCACTAACTAAGGCAACAGTTATGTGTAGTTATTCAATATAGGGTTCAACTCTCAGATGGCTCATCGGATCAGATCGGGGTCTGTACTAGGATAAATCCTGAAGTAGCAACAAGGCTTCGATCGAAGTGATTGAACATAAATTTGCTATGCTTAACTTACGGTAATTTTTAGAAATATATATATTATATACACCCCGAACTTATGATTGGGGATTGCCGTTTCCGTTCGGGAAAGGGAGCAAAGCCACTTTAGAGAGAGCAGCGAGGAAGCAAGGGGGAGCATCGAGGGAGCAAGGGAGAGCAGCGAGAGAGCAAGGGGGGCGCACTGGCGGTAGAATCCTAGATGCCGAGCCGATTGTATACACCCCGTCCATCATATAAACACACATAGTACTCAAATCACACCTCGCGGCATTCGTAGTCAAGATATCTATTAGACGGGTCGCAGAGCCGCGAGAGCAAGACTTCGGATCAGTTCAGCCTGTCCAGAATATCTCCTGGTGTGAGAAGATGATTGGGAAAGAAGAACAGAAGAGAAACGCGGAAGACAAGGGGAGAGGAAGAGAAATGAGAAAGGGGAAGAGATGATGATAGGACCTCACGAGATCTCGCACGCACCCCTTCGAGAGCTTGAGAGTGCTAGATATGCTTGGGGTTTACGAAGCTGCAGCGCTAATAGGTAAAATATTCCTGGCCGAGATTACTAACCACGCGGGTAGCAGTACTGTTCCCTGTTTTCAACAGTAGATAGAGTGATGAGTTGATATCTGAACATGTAGGTAGCTGAGTAGATAGCTGAGTTGATAGCTGAACAAGTAGATAGGCGAGTAAGGTAGATAGCGAAGTAGGTAGCTGAGCATGTAGGGTGGAAACTAGGTAGGAAGCTCGGTAGAAAGCATTGTTTGAAGCATTGTTTGACGTGTGTTATGCGCCCGATCGAAGCGTAATTTGAAGCATCTGGAAAGTTTGTCAGAGCGTTTGATAAAGCGTTTGATAAAGCGTTTGATAGGGCGTTTGGTAGGAAGCTCGGTAGGAAGCTCGATAGAAAGCTCGATGGGAAGCTCGATGGGAAGTTTGGTATCGAGCCATAAAGGGTGCTTTCTATTGAGCTAATTAGCATGTGCTATGAAGCATGTATGAAGCATACTATGAAGTAGGCCATGAAGCGAATGACGCGTGTTTGAACACGTCACTTGAAGCATGTTTTGAAGCATGTTTTGAAGCGAGTAGGCTGACGAGTAGGCTAACGAGTAGGTAGGGTGGTAAGTAGGGTGGTGAGCATGTAGGGTGGCGAGTAGGGTGGTGAGCATGTAGGTAGGCGAGCATGTAGGGTGGTGAGCATGTAGGTAGGCGAGCATGTAGGGTGGTGAGCATGTAGGGTGGCGAGTAGGGTGGTGAGCATGTAGAACGCGAAGGGCGAAGATGTTGTTAACCTGTTTAATGATGCTATTAGCCATCTAATTATCTATGCGCAAAGGTAAATGATGCAATTTACCAGCTATTAGATCTAACTACGAGGTTAATGGCGTAATTAAGTGGTGTTTGGTTGAACCTTTGATTTAATCAGCTGCCAACGGTGCCAACGGTGCCAACGTGGTGATTAGCTGCATGTGGTTGACTAATTAGCACTCGAGGATTTGCCGATGAATGATCACAGGGTTCTTCTTGGTGAATTGACAGTATCTGACGACGTCGATTATATAGTGAATGATTCATTGACTGAATAGGAGAAAGATTCTTACTGATATCAAAAGTTCTTGACCAGGTTTAACATGTTTTCGCTGTCCGCTTTGTAGACTCGTTGGATAAGTTTCAATACATTCAAGTCATCTTTCAGTTGCTGGTAGTATTCCGCGAAGTGTTCTATAGTGTGTGCCACAGCTTCGTCATATTTTGGAGAAGTCATAGGGCCGATGAGTCAGAATGGTTGGTTGTCGAAGACAAGGTGCAGGAAGGACGAAGGTGGAAGCGTGAGGAGATGGAAGAGGAAGAGGCGAGAGGCAGTGGGACACGAAAGACAGGACAAAGTGGGTGGCTGAGCCCAGCAGCCAGTTCTGTTGTCGTCGTAGAGGGACCAGTTCTGAGGGGGGAGAGGGGTACCATCATATAAATAAATAGCGTGTTGACCGCACGCAGGAGGAATAGTGACTGAATCGAAGCGTTTTGAGAAGGCCATGTCCAAGCAGGAACGGAAAAGAATTAGGGCTGTGGGATGCATGGGATCCTCGCGTTCAGAAGGCCGAGGCGAAAAGGCTGTCAAAAGCGACGTCCGAACCTGTCGAAAGCGGCAGCGCTTTGGTCGTCCTCCCGCTAATATTTATAAAGTTAGTAAAATCTTAAAATAATTACTCGTTTAATTAATATTTTATCTTACAACTTAATAGAACTAAGAGATAATATAATTATTAATTACTAAGGTATTTTTAATTATTTTGCAATATTTTTTGCAATCGTTATATATAAAATTTAATTCATTAAATTAGTTAATAATAATAATAATAATAAATTCATACACCCTTGTGACATCGGTTAGGCCGACCCATGGGGGACTCTATGCTATGTGTGTCGAGTGGACAAAACCCTCTGGGGTAGAAAACCACTCGCTATCTATACGGCTGCTTCACGCAGCCGAAACGGCAAGATTAAGACTATGTACCAAATTTGTTCGCGTTGACCGCACGTTAGAGAATGAGTGTTCTAGCCACTCTAAATTGCTCCAGAAGCTCCGTTTCCATCATCATCCTCGCTGCTGCCCTGAGGCCTTTCGTGGTCGCGACGATTATTCGGTAGTCCGAGGAGCCGGCGTCGCGTAGCATCCTCGATCGCAGGTGCGTCCAGTCCGGGCAGTGCATGAGTACATGCTTCGCTGTCTGGTGGCTTCGTCCGCATTCGCACCGCGGGCTATCCGTGCCCGGAACGTTCCTCGAGTGCAGATAGGCGTTAAGACCTATGCGTTCGGTTCTGATGTGGGTTGCGAGGGTGCTTTCAGCCTTCTGAAGGCCGTCACGCATCTTTACCGTCTTGTTGGATAGATGGGACCTTTGTGCTGGGGTTGCGTTGACGTCTGTTAAATTAGTTAAGTGAATTAACTTTCTCGAAGCAGCTTAAACATAATAATCAGATACAGGTAAAGTTCTTGAAATTATTCTGTTGATATTATTTGTTTTCCTAATTCTTCTGGAATGGCACTCTGGGCATCTCAATCTCTTCGACCGCGTCTTTCGGGTGATAGTGTTAGCTTGTCTAAAACGTTGGAGAGGCCACGCGGCCGGAAGGACGATGGAGTGGATGGGTCGCCTGATTTGGTGGGCGAGAGCGACCGGATCGTCTTTCTGATTGTCGTCCACACGTTCCCATTTCTTTTGAACATCATGGTGAGCTTGAGGTCATTTGCGCAATCTTCGACAGTTTTCTCAACCACTATTGAGCTCAATCAGTGAAAGGGCTTAGGGTTGAGCTTTTTGCTCCAACGAGGTGCTTACTCTTTTGTACTGCCTCAAGACGCCCTTGCATCTCCACCTCGGGCAGGCTGCTTTCCGCACAAGCTACGGCGAGATACCAAGTTGGTTTGTCGTAACGTCTGCTTGACCAGTAAGGCGGTGGGAGAAAGCCCATCTTAAGAATTGTTCCCTTGTAACTACAAGCAAGTTTGTAGACCGGAGATCCGACGTTTTCTTGCAGCCAATTGTCCTTGTCCCACCTCGACGCCTTTCCGAATTTTAGACCCAATCGATTCGCGAGTATCTCAGCTGTCTGTATGGCTCCGAAGCGGTACCCTAATATTTCCCAAACCCCAATCCACATATTCTCGGTCATGCTAGCTGGGTCTTTGATGCATGCATTGATGACCCCATGAGGTCCAATATTCTTTGCGAGGCTATCGCGACCTGGTAAGCTCTTCATATACGCAATCGCCTTGTACGAGTGGCCTTTTTCACAGCCCTCATACTCCCGCCAAAGTTCGAAGCCGCCATGATAGCAAGACCACTCTCTGGATGCCGCGCCTCCCAGTCATCTATTTCCTGCGCTGTCTTTGTACGGTCTTTCCTAAAATCAGGCAAGTCTCTTGCAGGTATGCTACGAAGCTCTTGCAGTCGTGTTCTATACGTCGATAATGGAATGCCGGTTCTGGCGTGGTATAGGTCAGTCCATTGATCGTTTTGCACAGTGAATTGAATTTCGTGATTATCTCCGAACCGAGGGTCTATCACATAGCATAGCTGGTGTTTGATGGCGCTGGCGAATTCTTCGGTGTTCATTGAGACCGCCTTGGGAGAAGTGTGTTCTGTGGGCTCCTCACTCGAAAGTACATTAAGAAGTGATGAGATGTAAAACGATCCGCAAGTTCGTCCCAAAGAATGCGTTTGCGGCCATGACTCGGACTCAGTCTCCGGTCCCGCACCGGCCATCACAATAGCCTTTCTTTTTCCTTCAAGATCCTGAAGTTGGGGTGTTATTGCCCACCCGCCCGAGAAGCAAGAAGTCAGGAGCAGACATAGTTGAACCCCTTCGTTCTCAGCGAGAATCTCGGCGACGGTTTTGACATGCAGAACAGGGCCATCTTTACCCAAGCCTCCAATATGCCAGCCGAAAGTCTCGTCTTCGCCGTGACAGAATACACAAAGAAGCACAGGCTTATTAGACTTTACCGCTTCAGCACATGTGCGCCGAAGATGCTCTAGAAATGTTGGTAGAAGGGTGTCTGCGTCTGTAATATGAAGCGTAGTTCTATCGGGCATTTTATTGCAGTCCAACACGACTTTTCTCGTTCCATATTGGTTGCCATGGGCGTACTCTCCATAGCGTGCCACGAGATCAGCTGGGTTCAGGCATGTAAACCAGGCTTGCGATCTTCCCAAGCCGGAGAAGAGGTAATTCAGCAAGTAAAAGTCCGAGAGCATCCACCCGTCTTCTCTGGGGTCGCAGGCGTGCGTATTCAAGTCAGGGTTAAAGTAGTCACTCACTCCACACAGCCCGATGATCAGTGTATCAGGTTGAACGTCCGGCAGATGTGAGCTCGCATCCAGGAATGATTCCATTTTGGAAGGACCAAATTGAAGTAGCAATATCAGAACTGAAGTCTGAGTAAGTTTTAGGGTATGATGAACGGGTCTTGAGGAATGGCAAGGAAAGAAGTTATACGTGCCTCGCACTAAGCTCTAAGTATTCGCTTATTTGAAGCTTAGTGAGGGGCACGAATAAGGGAAACTATATACCTATATATATTATATACACCCCGAACTTAGGATTGCTGATTACCGTTTTCGAGGAAGTACCGAGAGAGTAGGGGGGAGTACCGAGGGTGCGAGGGAGCAAGAGGGAGCACTATCCCTTTAGAACTAGCTGCTGTTTGCCTTCGGTTGATTTTTAAGGTTGACCCTAACCAGATGTGGTAAGGCTAGGTCAAAAAGGTTATCTTTTGTAAATAGAAACAGTGTCACGAGTGTCAACAAAGCCCCCTATTGTTCTTGCCCACCTCGATAATGCCTTCCTGCGACGTAGTACCTGCCTAATCTGCGTCCTATCACTGTTATAGACGATCGATTTGAGCCTATTCAGATACCTTCAAACGTCAGTTGAGTCAATATACCATGACCAGACCTCTCAAAGGCAGTTTCTAAAGCGAAAAAGAACGTCAATTGAGTCAGCAATTGAACGTTCAATGATACGTCTAGAAGATCATCAAATCTGCAAAAGAAAGAGCCCTGGGAACTGCCGTGGGTGCAAGGAGATAGGCTTAACAGCCAGGCCTAGAAAACGACAAATTCTCGGTGAAATTACACCAAATTTAGGTGGTAGCAAGCGGAGAAAGCGTTCTACCTTTGGCTGTAATATCTGTGATATCCCCCTATGTAGAAACGGTCCTTGTTGGGCTGCATATCACAATAGCATCTGAATAGCATCAATAAAATCAGTTCAGGGTGATATTCTAGGGTTCCTATTGGTGGACTAAGCGAATACGCTAAAAGTGGCCTCCCGACAGGCAGCCCGGCTATCTGCTCACGTTGGTTTCTGTCGAGGTTATTGCCTAACTGTCCCTCCAATGGAGAGATACGAGAAGGGCATGATTCGGATATGACAACCGGCTTTACTTACTCCAATGCAAAGTCTATCTCGCCAAGAATGAGATGAACAGTCCATTACATCACACCGGACATGGATCATCGTCAGTCAAAAAATATTGCTTCATCTGCTTCTTTAGCGACATGCTCAAAGCCCAAGCAGGTACATGATCAGCCATACACATATCAACCCATATCCAGTGACCATGCCATTCGAGTTGCAACGATTCAGCTAGGGGAATACGGCAGTCCACTGACAATCACATTGAGGGAGGTAGAACTCCCAAGGAAAGGAAATGGCTGGGCCGTCCCTGAATATCAAACGTTATCCTACGAATGGGGTCAGGATGGGCGTGACAGGCCGATATATTGTGATGGCAGAATTCTCCTGATCACTAGGAACTTGGAGGCGGCGCTTCAACGCCTTAGGTCGACTGATGAGCCACTGCTGATATGGATGGACTCTATCTGTATCGATCAAGACAATGTGGCAGAGCGTAGCCATCAAGTGAGCATGATGGCCCTGATCTACAAGTCGTCCCCAAGGGTCAACATGTGGCTTGGAGAAGAGAACGAAACCACGCAAGAGGGTATTTCGATGCTCGAATCATTAGATAAGCTTTATGATCAGCTGAAGAAAAGGCTCAAGAGTCGTAGGTCTTCCGAATCTTGGCTAGAAGACGACATCATGAGCATCAATTACCTAAGAAGTATCCTTGGAGATGAAGCAGGTATCGAGAATGAGAAACCAGAGCGTTGGGACGCCTTCAGAGACATCATGAGTAGATCATACTTCGAAAGAACGTGGATCGCTCAAGAAGTACTGCTTTCTTGGAAACGCCACGGTAATCATTGGAACCCATCGCTTCCCATGGCGTCTCCTCCGCAACGCAGCGCTCACAACCCAAAAATGTTTCTGCCTTCCAATAGATAGGGAGTCGCTTTCCTACTGGCGCCTTGTCGCCCTTGCCATATTCGTGGAGAGAATCTGGAAGGGCGTCGCTTTCACCATCATCGAGCTTCTTCAGCAACTCCACATGTCCCGCTGCCGCGATCCCAGAGATATGGTCTATGCCGTCCTCGGCATGATACAGTATCCACATGGCGCCATCAGCAAATCCCAGGCCGTCGCAACAGGACTGCCAATACCCGATTACACCAAGTCTATCGAGCAAGTATATCAAGACACCGCCGCAGCTATCATCACGTCGAATCAGGACCTAGCCCTCTTCTTCAACATCCAAGTGCCGCGCATGCGTAATATTTCTACCATGCCGACCTGGGCCATCGACTGGTCGCCCAGTCCGGAAGGCTGGTGGCATGCTAGCAACCCGAAGATAGAGCAAGTAGGGGCAATTAAACCTCTGAATGCATTTCAGAAGAATTCCTTCGTGAGACCGGTTCCTCATGGCACTGCTCCAATCTTCCCTGCGACAGACACAATGCCTATAAGCGTCGCAGGCCGCGTTCTTACAGCTCCTGGTCTTTCCCTCGGCGATGTAGTATGGACATCGAACCCGCTGCACGTCGACGGCTTTGTATTTTCGCTCGTGGAATTACAGTCTTCAGTCAACCAACGCTGTGGCAACAGTCTAATCGACAAATACATCACTGGCGAGCCAATGATCCAAGCTCTTTGCAAAACCATCCTTATGGGTACAAATGACACTGAAGCTAAGGGACGAGGCTACGAAACTTCAGGCCCCGGCGGCTGGACCCCCATGTTCGAATCATTCTTCGGTGTCTTGGTTTCCAACGACATGATGAAGCGCAGGAATGAGATGGAGGGTATCCCGGAAGACCTATTCAGGCTAATGTGCATCCAGCAGACTGGTGCGGGATTATTCTTGTCTGCTGCGAAGAGCGTGGGTAATCAAAGGGTATTTCAGACCGGGAAAGCGGGCCTTATGGGTATTGCGGCTCTAGATGTTAAGGAAGGTGATAGGGTCGTCTTGCTGAGGGGAGCTTATGCTCCGGTCGTGGTGAGGAGGGTGAAGGCCGAGACGAGGAAAGGGCGGAGTTCCTCTTGGGAGATCTTTTGTGAGGCTTATGTGCATGGGGCGATGGATGATGAGGATGAGGTCTTTCAGGACGGGTTGTGTGGGGATTGGGACACTTATGAGATCATGTGAATGAGGGTCATTAGTATATCTCAGCTTCGAGCTTGGATAGGGTCTCTTATGCTGGGCAAGCTATCGAGGCTGGAGCACTGACAATTCATCAAGTCAGTGTTGACTAGACGAAGCTTCTCTTGTATGCATTACATAAAGTATCCATAAATCATCAAGCTATTCTTAGTAGCCTTTCCCTCTCCTCGTCCGCAAGCTTCCCTTTACCACCTTCGCCATCGCATCCAGCACAAATGCCATAAAAGTCCCGCCTACCAATCCACCAGGTGTAAATACCAACCAACCCTCACCCATCAAAACTCGCTCGCCCAAAACTCCCACCCCAACACTCCAGGAGCACTTACGGGGATTGATCGAATCCGAAAGCACCGCTACTAGGAGTCATACCAGTCTCGGTCCCTTCGTAAATGCAAAATGCACCGAGATGACGGCTGTCACGACACACCGCCCAATATCTCTTATTGGCCAATGAAGATCGCTTTATTGGCCAATGTCGTCGTCTGACTGGTCAAATAAGCAATATTGGGCTATGTGTCGACCACTTGGTAAATGACTAACTTATTGGTTTATGATAACCACACATTGACCATTACCTCGTTGCCGCTATTACTCATCGCATGCTATCCTCATATATGCATGTTACCGTCGCTATCGGTTTCAGCTGCAACTACAGGCCCCCAGGGGCCTATTATCTTATTGAACCCTCTGGTAGCTAAGTAAACTGCTGAGTACTTCATTCCCTAAGTGAGAATCCTTAAGATACCTTTATGCTCGCCAAGATAACCTGAAGATCTATATATGTACTATATACACCCCGAACTTAGGATGGGGGATTTCCGCTTTCTATCAGTAAAGGGAGCAGGGCTGCTTTAGAGGGAGCAGCGAAGGAGCACAAGGAAGCACGGGGAAGCATTGAGGGAGCAAATGAACGAAACAGGCTTTAGTGCGCGAGTATGGAGCGTCACGTGTTATTGAGTTTGAAGATTACTATATATATATATATTCCCCGAAGCTTGTGGCAACACGTGACAGCTTGCTAACTAAGGCGTCGCTGCTTTGCTCCCGCGCTAGCGACTATTCTGATCACCTGCTCGCCCGTTGCTCCCTCGTGCTCTCCCCTTCGCTCTCTTTGCTTCCTCATGCTCTCTTCTTGCTCGCTTTCAGCTCTCTCGATGCTTTCTCGTTGACTAGTTGTCGTTGTAAGTTGCTCTTCGATAACTTTAGATGACAACTGACAGAAAGTCATTATCGACTTCAGATTGCAAAGAGAAGTTATATATGACTTTCTGATATTTCATTTCATCATGTTATGTCTGCAATAAAACTTTGTTTACAGCTTGTCAGAAATCTCTCTTCTTTGAGAATATGAATCGACGTATGAAAGACATGTCTAATTCAATTAACTTCTTTGGAAAATTCTTTTCTCAAAGACTTGTCCAGATATTTCGTCATACCAAAAATCGAGCTACCAATAATATCATTAATAACGAGGTCAAATACCTATACAAAATGTATAGCACAATCTTCTTGGCCATTCTACTGGCAGGCTTCACACTCGCAGCCTCGAAAGCATTTCCTATAGTAGCCCCGACAGGCTACTGTCCCACAGTAAAGGTTACCTGGACTGCTAATGCAGGCCCAGTTTTCTACGATCTACCAGCCTTTGATTCCACGGCAGGAACGTGCCAGACTACCGACAAAACTGAATGTACCGTTGGAACTAGCACATCGGTCTCCAATGGCGTTACTATCACGGAAGGTGCATCGCTAACCTTAGACATGTATGTCTCCCTCCAACTTCTGTGACCATGTTAGACACAAGATCTCAAATTATACAAAATTTAGAGCGGAGGTTGGTTCGATCGCCTTCAGCCCGTCAGTCTCCTACAGCTATACGACTAGCACAGGCACAAGTGATGGGTTCGTCGCCCCTTCTCTGGCCAAAATCTTTTAACTTTACTAATGTTCTCATCCTACTCCGAGTGAGCTGCCCAATGGGAGACTACATCTGTGGTATCACCTCGTCTTCTCCCTACCAAATGGTCACAGGCGACAAGGCAACTTGCGGTGGCGGGGACTACCCGACTTGCGGCGGTTGTGTCCTTGACCACTACTCGATCAAAGTTCCCGCGTAGAACAAAGCTGTCAATTGGGCGGCTTGTATTGCGGCCGGTTCACCGAACCAGACTCCTATTGAGGGATTGGCTCCGTGCTGATCATGTGTATGTCGAGAAGCATTCCCACGGTCTGGGGAAGCTAGAGGTGGATTCGTTGTGGGGTATGAAACTGTGGGAGCATGAGATTCAAGGTGGTTAGAGGAGATAAGAGGTTTTTTCTGTCCAAGATCAGTGTTTGTATCATAGATTGTCAGATAGATTTCTTATGTTCAAACTGGATCATATGCAAGGATATACCATAAGGGGGAAATACAATCTCAGATTGAATCTTCAAAGATGCCGCAGGGGCACCTAAATGTCACATGTGAAGTCCTTCATCTCTAGTTTCCAAGTACGACCCAGCTTGACTTGGGGTATCAGCCGAATCGGCATGCAGGCGCATGGAAGGCGCTAGAGGATGGCACCACTGAGCACAGCCCCAAGGGGGAACCAGAGCATTGATAGGAGGCTTACCCTCCCATCGATGGCCATCATCCCGAAGGATTCTGGCCATAGCAGTGCATTTGCTGGCTTTTGTCCCACCCACCCACCCCTGTATTCTCTAGTCTTCGGCTCGAGGGAGTTCTTGGCACTCTGAGGCAGCTTCTGAAGCCAATTTTGGCTGGCGAAGCTGCTAAAGGTGGCCGAGTTTGCCCAACCCATAAAAGAAAGCTCTATAAAACATGTGCATGCCCAAGCACTCGATAGCCAGCCATCTTCCCCAATGGCCCCTCACAACACCCAATCCTCCCTTCCCCTCAGCATCCTGGACATCCATCATATCTCCCCAACGCCTGAATTCAACAAACCGCTAAACTTGACATGAACAAGAACCTGTAACGAATTTTGAGGAACAGAGAGCTGCTGCTCCCGAGGCCAGCGGCTTGCCCGTTGCCCGTTGCTCGGTCAATAGCCATCAATTAATTTGAATCTATTGTGATCAGGGGAAGAAAGGAATTCGTAAGAATACTTTCTACGCTATTCTACTTCATTTTTGTGACTTGCTGTTGGTTTTTTTTTTGCTGAAGCCAGGACCTCGGAGCTACTCGCGCATTGCTTTGTTTAACTTCGTCAAGATCTTGTTTTCATACAGTTGATGTGTTGCAAATTCGCCCAAGTCCTCCGTCAAGTCTTTGAACCTGAGGCACGCATCGATGACGTCGGTGAAGCTCTGACCGACTCTATGTGGAAGTTCTCTTCCAGCTCGTGCAAGAAGCTTCGTCTTAATCTTCCACGGATCAATCAACGCGGTGTTCAACTCTTCAAAACTCATTATTAATTTCCAATAGGCGATCTCGAGACAGATAATACCCTGTTACTGATGTCACTAGCGTTCCTGTGAAGATTCAAAAAGACAATCTTACCAATGCATACACATCATGGGCCTTTTCGAAGTTTATCATTGGCTTTCCCCACCGTTGCGGATGTCTATAAGCGTTGTTTTTTGGAGTGTAGTCAGTGTTCAATAGGGACTCTGCGTCCTCTGGCCTCGAACACTCAAAGCCAAACAGCCGGGGTTGTGTGAGGTCGATGTCTGTATATTCCGCAGAACCCGATTGTGGTCCGCTGCATCCTTGATCTAGAGCTCTCTTGAAGAAAAGGACGTTCTCGCTTTTCAGCTCCTTGTGAACCCACCCCACTTGGTGAAAATTTGACAGTGCAACAGCTAGTGTGTAAGCTAGCTGTATCCGCAATTCTAGAGGCACGCGCCTCTTTAAAGCATAGAATTTGCTCAATATGACCGGAGGTTCGTCCATGTTGCATCCTCCGTCCATGTCAAAGACTACTCCAAACGCTCTGCTACTGCGCTCCTGAATGTAGCCAACACAAGGTAATATGTTAAAACTCGTTCGCTTCGGGTGGGATAATTGCTGAACCATTCTCTCGAGCTGAAAGACTGTAGCTGGAGGAGCCTCTAGCGATTCCACAGAGATCGCTGTATATTGGCAAATTTCGACAAGAACTGGTTTCTCGGCGATCTGCCCGTACCGAAAACGTGGCTTTATACCTGCAGGCAGAAGGGGAACAAATTTGACTGCGCTTCGTGGGATTTCGGCGCTGTTCGGTATATGCGAAGTATCTAAAAGATACTGCCTCAGTGCTATAGCGTCCTCTGCGCCCACAGCTTCGACTACCTCGTCATTCGCAGCTTCGTCTAAATCAATGTTAGGATCAAGCAATATACCGCTTTCGACACTGTTAGAAACGTTCAAGATATTGTTTTTGATATCATTGACAGCAGATTCTGCAGCGTTCCCATGGAGAATAGTGTCGGCGCCACCATCGTCTTCACTCGCAAGGACTGCTGTTTTTGAAATAGCCTGGGATATTCCGCGAATTCTTTGAAGAATCTCTATCTGGGCTAATTGGGACAGCCTTCCAAGAATGGAACCGGAGAATATTGCTTTTTGAGTCCTAAGATCCTCTATACTTCTTGCCTTAAGTATCAGGCCCTCGATTTCAACCTCTTGTATGCCTTTTGGTGGATAACTCTTAAGCCAATCCGCAATCTGCCTTCCTTGAGGGTCGTCGTCTAATGAGACCCTCAGGAACATGTAAGAGGTTGGCTTCTTCTTCCTAGCGTAACCTACTGGGGGAGGTGCTATAAGTGGTTGCAATATAATGCTGTGCTGGTCGTGCTCGGACAAATCGAATAGTACAGGAGTCTCTGCATGGCTAGTTATTCTGGTGCTGCTGCGTTGCTAGGAATAGATTGATATACCAGTCAGACCTAGCTCGATTTGATCACCCCAAAGATGTCTATGCAGCCATTTGATGTTGATGTGCTCCCCAGACTTCAAACGCTTTCTTATTTGCCGTATCAATACCGAGGTGAACGAGCGTGTTCCTGGTGCTGGTACCCTAGAGCCTGAACCGCAAGCTGCGAGCACCTCCATCCTCCCCTCTTTGGTGCCACGAGTCTTAAGAGCAGCATGGCAGCAATCCAAGATGACTAGTACATCACCTCCTGCAAGGTATAATGCTGGCTGGATTGGAAACCAATCGAGTGCTGGTCCCCCTTCTTCTTTTCTAACTCACTCAGCATTAGCATGAGTGTACCTTCAACTGAATGCTAAATCTCACGCTCTCCATTCGCTGTATCCAGCCGCAGACTTGTTATCAGCGTTGTCCGCATGACCTGCATAGTAAACGATTGTCAGGCTCCGTCTTTCAAGTGAGTGCTGTTTGATGAAGCCGACTAGTTCGTAATGGAGCTCTATTGCTGCATTGTCACTTGGAATTCTGTAAATTCGCGTCGTAAACTTGAAATCTTCTTGGAATAGACTCTGTAGTTTGAGAACTTCGGGCTCGACGTTTAGATCATCGTCAGCCCAAAGAAGCAGCAATGTATTCACCGTGTCGTAGTCTGAATGCGATGACCAGTAGTCTCGTGTTGTTTGCGCAAATTCATTCACAATTACTTCTTCTTGTGACATCTTGAGGTGATTTAGTTAGGCTTGATGAAGTGTAAATCTGATAATTGCATAAAAGTGTATCCTCTACAGTAGGAAGCTATCTACGTTTTGTGCCGCAATTGGCGCTAGCCCCAACTAGGCTAGCGGGCAGTGTAATGTCACTGCAACTACGGAGTACTATGTTCCTAATGGGAGCCAATACCCGTACACCCCCCTTTGCTTACATGTACACCCCCTCGGGGAAACCTGAAATTTCCATTGCGCATCACTTAGTTACACACCAAATTTAGTAGGCAATTCAAGGGTTTACATATGATCCTGAGTAATTTCTCCATGACCTTCCCCACAGCCTTAAATTCGGTTAATCTAGCCTAGTAAACCCACACATCAGACTTGTTGTAAACCTTCCTTCTGACACTCATCATCGCCATCGCCATTGTCAGAGGCGTTAGACGTCAGCAAGAGTTCGAGGGTTCTACACAAAGAGAGTTCTCACAGTATGAACAGGTACTGATGGAGGCGGAACAACAAGGGCTACAGCAGGGGGTGAAGCAGGGGCGGGGTCGGGGTCGGGGTCGGGGTCGAGGTCGAGGTCTCACACGGGCAAGAGGTGAAGGGCAGCGAGGTGGACGTGCTGCCACAACCCCTTCCATCCAAACGGATGCAGGCCTGTTTGCAGCGTTTCATATGTAGCGAAGAAGGTGCTGAAATAGCGATATTGAAGCTCTTTTAAACAGTGCAAAATTACTATGGAGAAATTGCTCAGGATCATATGTAAACCCTTGAATTGCCTACTAAATTTGGTGTGTAACTGAGTGATGCGCAATGGAAATTTCAGGTTTCCCCGAGGGGGTGTACATGTAAGCAAAGGGGGGTGTACATGTAAGCCAGGGGGGTGTACGGGTATTGGCTCCCTTCCTAATTAGAAACTATGTTCCTAATTGGACGACTACTCCTCCTGCTCCTACTATTGCTCCTACTGCAGTTCCTATTGCTTCAACAAGGCTGATAACCCACGTTGAGTTCGAGTATTCTGATAGGACCAGCTGTGGAGTGTTTAGTAATCTTGATAGCTGCGTTTAAATTTGCGAGCCTTGTTCAACCAGCCTGAGCTGTTTGATCGCGCAAACTCATACCAAACACTCAAGCAAAGCAAAGTCGCTATGGATGCAACTAATCGAGGACGCACTAATCCCTCAGGAAATGATGATCCCAGTGACAGCGAGGACGATTTGAGCGTAATTACTCCGCTTGAACACATTTCACCTTAATGGCAGCTAATATAGAATAAAATAGTACCTCAACCATTTCTCAGCGTCAGCCAGTGGGAAGTTTCGCTCAAGAGCTTTGGAATACAAAACCCAGGCGCAAGTAGGTTTATGTAGTCCTTCTCAGCCTGGGAGTAGTATTATATTGACAGATGCGTTATTCAAACAGTTTCCCACTGCCCCGCTTTATCAGATTAACGAGGAGGTTTATCTTATGGTCGCTGGTCAGTCACAGCCAACAGGGCCATATTTGATCTCAGCTGTTCTTGCCAGCCAGCGATATTCGATAAAGCGCAAGGATAACGGAGAGCAACTCCCACAGTCCATCAAAGAGGAGGATCTCGTTGTTCGAGTGTCTTAGCAGAAACCCCAGATACTGAAGTTAGACTAGAGGCTTCTGATTGGCCATGGGCACTGTTGACTGTGGGCGATCACCGAATCTTGGAAACATCAGCCCTTCAAAGACCTCATACTTGAATACATTATACTCAGATAAACCTCTTCTTTAACGACCGTTCACGGTCTAATTCATCTAAGCGTCGTAAGTTCTAGATAGAGTGTTAGTCCATCCTCCAAAATGCACTTTGCCCCTCGCAAGCCTTGTAAGTTGCTTTCAGTAGTGTATAGAAAGATGAAGACCTGATGTGCCCGAGTGCCGCAATTACCTACCTTCGACCAGGCAGAATGCTTCGCCAGCTGCTCAACTACAAGTGAGCAAGTCCCAGCAAAATACCTTTATACCTTACATAACGCTAGCCTCACACAGTTGAGAACTATCGACCTGGGTACCCAAGGCTGAGCGCCTTTCTACACAGTGACAAGGAATTCACTATCTTTCGAAGATTCGGAAACCTACATGCTCGAATCTTATTACATAAACAAGATAACCTTATAGAATTGGAACAAAGATTGAATGCCTTGGACAACAACGAAGTCAACGCTTTTTTTTTGAACTCGCGAAGATCTGATGGGAATGCCGAGAGGCACACTCTGCTTGTAGAGCTGGAGTCTAAGCTAGCAGAATATGGTAGGATAACCTTCGATCACAGGTTGAATTTTTCTCCCATGTTCATAGGACCATCAGACTCCATGCTCGAAAGTTATTTCCGACAGATTGAGCGGCCTCGACCGCAAGAGCGAAGTGTAAAAAGCGTGCTTCGATGGCTAAAGGGTAACAAGCCTTTGGTCGTGGAGGAATCAAGTTTCCTCAATACTCGTGATGATTTAACGAGCCCTGCCAAAGCCGCTACTCGCTCGAGCATCGAAACCTTTGTTGAGAGCTGTGCGGTGTTCTTGCACAATTTTGGAATCCGAAGTGTATGATATATCTCCTAATTCTGCTTTTTCGGAATGATTTCGTACCCATGAACTCTGACTGACATCCTCTAGATTTTCACTACAACTATTGGTAGCCTCCTACGAGTTGGGAATCCTTACAAACCTGACTAAAAATTAGGAAGACTCTAAGAGATCCACCGATAGACACTTGATCTACATCACAGCCGATCGAGTAGTAATGGTGGCTAGGCTGTTGACGAGTTTCTTCGCCGTCATGCTGTTGACCCTGCCAATAGTCGTGCTGTTCAACCTAGACTCGATTTCGACTCGACTGGGAGTGATTGTTCTATGCGCCTCGTTCTTCGCGCTCTTCATATCTTTGCTGAGTCAAGCTCGGCTCATTGAAGTGTTCTCTGCAACAGCAGCGTAAGCATCAGCATCTGTCCCTAACCTTTCCAAGCATTCCTTGGATTTGCTCCCTAACACAATCTGAGTTGATAGATACTGTGCGGCCCTTGTTGTTTTCGTTGGAAGTCTTCCTTAGCCATCGATTGGATGGCACAGAGGACATCTTGTCTGGGTGAAGCGTGAGGGGGTGTCGTTAAATGCTAAAGCAGTGCTGGAGTAGACTATCAGGGGAACCCCGGGCAAGGTGAAAGTTGGTCCACATTACGTGCGTCAGTGATTGTTGAGGAACCGATTTCGAGCTGTTTATAAAAACGAATACCGTAATACTACAGTTATCGGGCATTCATGAATTCAAAACAGAGACATGGCTAAAACTCAATGGGTGACTTAACAGATTGTATAACGCGGGCAGCTTTGAGCAAAATTACAGAAGTTAATCTCTTCGAACTCCCAATAAATCCACCGCTCATAGCCTGCTTAGATACTGCAGCACCATACCTAATTTCTGGACATCTACGGGCTATCATTGTGCACATTCGCATCCTCCAAAATTCTTTTGGTCTCTTGTAAGTATGTCTTGTATGCACGAACAGCCTCTGGTCCTTTGTCCAGTATGCGCTTATGCTCCAAATGATGGAGGCCACTAGATTGGACTTCGTCCAAGGTTTTTACCACAAGTTTTAGCGGCGTTATACCGTGGCCATCGCCTAGGGTAGGATCTGCGCCGTAACTTAGAAGAGCATCTACGGCATTGTAGTCACCAAAATGAGCTGCTTTGTGTAATGCAGTCCATCCAAAGCTATCGGTAGTGTGGATTATTGCCTTAGATCGAAGTTTGCAGTGAGTTGCTAATAAATGCCGTAGTGTTGCATCTGGAAACTTCTTTCCATATACAGCCGCATGTAGTACCGTGTAATTTCCCGGCGAAAATCTAACCTCGGCTCCTGCGTCTAGAAGAACGTCTGCAGCTCCGGTCTGGCCAAAAATAGCAGCGAGCTCCAAGGGAGTGCTACCGACCTTATTCTCGCATTCGACGTTGGCTTGTTTCCGAATCAATATGGACAATGTTTCCGTTGCGCCAAAGATAGCGGCAAGATGTAGAGCTGTCATATCGTGCGCGTTCTTCATATCGACCTTGAAATTTGGGCTGTTGCTGATGGTTTCCGCCATTCCGGGAGCCTCCAAGATGGCAACAGTATGAATTGCATTGTTTCCAGTCGAGTCTGGCTCATTTATGTCAAGAACACGAGGCACAACTAAGGCTAGATTTGCCACATCATACGGACGTATATGGGCGGATCTTGTAATCGAGAGAGCTGCATTAGACCCGTTGTGGAGTCGTGTGGGATCAGCACCCGCAGCAAGTAGTTCCTCAACGACGTATCGCTCACAACAATTACTCAAAGCTGCCATAAGTGAGTCGTAGCCCCCAGAGACCCTTTCGTGGAGATCACGACCGTCAGAATTTAGGATACGTAACACCTCTTTCAAGGCATCTCTATAGCCTTCTCCGTGAACAATATATCTAGAGAGCGGAATGCATTCCCATCCAATAAACCGAGACGCAAGATATCCTCTGTCCAAGTAATGGGAAGCCTGATAGTGAGTACTAGCACCCGAATCCAGCAACGTCTGGATGATTTCAGGAAGATGGAACATTACTGCAACATCAAGAGCGCTGATGTTTTTCAGACCGGATAAAGGCGCCTTATCATGAAGGCGCTGATGATCGCTCCAACGAACATTGACGTCTGCACCTAGTTGGACGAGAAGCTGCACAAGTTTAAGATTCCGGGTGCGAACTGCCCAGTGCAAGGGGGATCCAAAGAGCTGGAGACAATGCTCTGGGAAATATAGAACTCCATCTCTTGCAGTGCACATTCGATTGATATATTCTCTACAGGGTCCGTCTTGGTTTTCCGATGACCCATAGACAAGAACGCGAGCTAGTTTTTCAGCTTCCTGGTCCTCAAACATAATCAACCAATGAAACGGATTTGGTCCTTCTTCTTCGAGAATGAACTTTTCGCAATATCTGCAGATTTGCATTGCAACGTTGAAAAGACCGCGTTTACAGGCAAGGCAGAGAGCAGCGGAGATCTCCTTATCATCAAATTTCCACTTACGCAGAGCATGGGCCGTGAGAGATGGTATCCCACTTCTAACAACGTCCGCTAATGCGAGTCTGTTGACTCTAGGGCTCTGATTCATCCACAGACTACTCTTCTTTGTGGCGTATTGTTGATACGTTCGAATCCTGGTGGCGAAATAGTTTTCTCCAGTCGCGGATTCTTCAATTGCTCTGTCAATCTCTGTTTGAAATCCAAAGTCTACAGCTTCTTTATTCTCTCCGTGTCCTAAAGCAGAAACGACACGCCTGTAGATAGCCTTAGTGGTGGCATTCCCAGGAAGGCTCAAGGTTAGGAATCGTAGCATGGTTTTGTTGTCAGGTGGAACGCCGAATCCTGTATGGTAGCACATGGCGAGCTGCAAACACGCTTCCCAGCATTTGAGTTGAGCCCCTGGAGCCATGAATGGCTTTGGTTGGCCTTCTTGTTGTAAATTTTTGAAAATTTCAACCCGTATCGGCCAACATAGCTCCGTCATCGACATCTAATGCTGGAAGTTAGTCCAATGAAATCAAATTACAATTTCCCCTATACTTGCCTGAAATATATCCAAACTTGATGGACGGAACTGCGAGGGTCTTGCAGGAGGTGGCTTCACAATCGTAGAGACTGAACGCTCTGAGCTGCTGGTTGCTGAATCTGGTACATGGGCAAACATATCTTTACTTGTCTTCGCCATCACAAGAGAGTTGGCCTCAGATGCTATACGAGTGCTCATTACCTCATTGAGATCTCTCAGGAGATAATTGTTCACACCTGGTTCACCTGCTATAGAAGGCTTCACAGCATGTGTTCTTGGCAATGGATAGCTCAGCACCGGTCGTTGTATCCTTAGAAAGTTATTTCCCTTCATGGAAGAAACATCAAGTTACTTACTCTGTTCCTTGAGCTAAGACTTCTATGATCCGTAACATATCCGATCGCCGAGAAGCAAGATCCCTCAACGTGAGATTAAAGGTTTGCAAGATCGCCATCTTCACCGAATTCTGATTAGTACCCTCGAAAAGCCGCTCGCAAAATTCCACCGCCCGCCGTAACAGACCATCTTCCTCGTCTATGCAAACTCTATCTAAGAACTGTGTGTCAGATTCCCCAGACATCCGCCAATCAATTTCAATATATGCACGACCATGATTCATGATTTCCCAAAGGGTGATGCCAAACGAATAGACATCCGCGGCGTAAAAATGTTCTAGCTTAAATGCTTTTTCTATTTTGTATCTTCCACGCCCTTCTTGTTCGGGGGCATTGTAAAGTGCCGTACCACCATATGTAACCAACTGACTCTCATCAAGCTCGAATATGGAGCTGCCGAAATCAGCAAGCTTTGCTATCAGCGAACGCCGGGGTCCCTGACCACTTGCATTATAGGCGAGAATGTTCTGAGTTTTGATGTCTCCATGTATGATCTTGCTGTTGTGGAGAGCTTTCAAGCCTAGAGCCACGTCTAGCGCAAGCTCTCTGAGCTCGGCGAGGTCAAGCTTCATCCTGGGCTTGATCCTGTTCAAGTATTGTATAAGTGTGCCATCTATTGAGTAATCTACCACAAGATATGGACGCATGCCGTAGACGTCATTAGTCCAGCCGTATCCGATAAGATGTATTATGTTATCATGGTCTCTCAAGCTAGGATGAGTCAAAACTCGTAGCTCACGGATGACACTGTCATATTGTCTCCGTAGTTGGCTTGGAGCCTTTCCAGCCACAATAATCAGCTTGACTGCGACATAATGTTCAGAAGTACTGATCTGGTCTTCAGAGCTTGATAAAGTTGCCCGCCTAACCTCGAAACTGCTTCCTTTCCCAATTTTCTTGTCAAACTTCAAATTTGATGAATCTACCAAAGGAAGGTCATTTCCAACGGCAGCCAAAAGTGAGATCAGGTTAGAGGGGTGTTCCAAAGAATGCACATCGCTCGACTGCTCGGCTGCTTCTCGGTTAGTCTCATGGCTATGAGACCATAATGAAGACATGACGATAACACTCAATCTAAGCGCGCAGTAAGCCTAAAATATTCAATTATACACTCAATCGAGGTCATGTTTAAGCTGTAGCTAGTTGTGTGATACAGCTAAGGGGGACAAACCTAAATCGACAGTAACTTGAGTGAAAGATTCTGAGATCCTTTATGATCAGCCTGACGAACGAATTGCTTGAACTCCAGCTTCCATACTAAGTAAAGTAAGACTCTAAACGTGCAGGTACACATCGGCAAGCCTTGCGAGACTCTTTGATTGTCGAAAAGATGAGGCTCCGTGAGATTCGTAACGAAGTGTTGAATGGCAACTTGAAACTCTGCAGCTGATGTTGCTAACGCAACTAGCTCGATAACTTCATCAAATGCTTACGACTATAGAAAGGAGTACAACGGTGCTCGTTGACTCTGATCAAGGTTAAACTACACAAAGAATCAGTAAGACCTTTACATCGTGCTGACACTATTGTTTCGCATCTTGGAAGTGGAGTTGGGCAAACCGGAGGAAAGCGACCACTCAAGACAATAAGGCATCTTGGGGTTATGTTTAGTGCCAACTCCAAAAGACAACCAGCCGAGTGGCAGTACTCGTATTTATGGCTCAGTCGCGCAAAAATCGCGGCATGGTCGCCAACTGAAAATCCTACTATTGGTTCCTACGTAGTACTGGAATAGCGGCTTAGTCTGATCGTTTGATGCCAAGTGTTACATCAGGTGACCCAACATCAAAACTTTCGGACCCCGCACTATGTTCTTCGCTGCGTCGACCCGTGCGAGTCGTTTCTTTTCGCTTCAGCTACCATTCTTTCGCTTCAACTACCATCGACAGAGTATTGAAGTCGTTGTACGTCAACTGTTTCAGAAATCACCTGACCGATCATTGAAATTTTCTTTGATCTGTTTACCTGTTTATCCGTACATATCTGTATACTTTCTGCATCTGTCGTTATCTACATTGTACGCGTATATATCAATCTTTATCTCTTTTTACGATCGTTTTTCATGTCTCAACGCACCTGTAGGTCACATATGGAGCACTGGGTATACCACATATGGAGCACTGGATATACCACATATGGAGCACTGGATATACCACATATGGAGCACTGGGTATGCCACATATGAAGCACTGAGTAGATCACATATTGAGCACTGGGTAGGTCACATGGAGCACTGGATAGGCCACATATGGAGCACTTCAGATCATGTACGAAGTGCAGTGTAATTGATTCTACTGATTTCTACGAATTCTGCACTATTTGAAGATTTACACTCAATTTTGATGACGTATTCTAGTGCAGAGCAATTTCCATCGGAAATGGCGACCCCCTCGTTTAGGTTGCAAAAGGATAGGGATTTTCTAAGCTAGCTGAGCGAGTATTTAACCCCTCCTCCGATGACTAATATGAATCACTCCTGAAGAAGAAGCTTGCCTCAGTACCTCAGACGTTGACCTTACAAGCCCCTTCGGGTTGACGTTTCGCTTACTACGCAGGCTTGTGGGTACTGAGGCAAGAAGAAGCAGAACGGGCCGGCCATAAGGAGATTGCGAAAATGATAAGAGAATGGAAAGAAGAACAAGCAAGGAAGAAACGGGAAAGAGGGGAAGAGATTGACCTTGACGTTGTTTCGGATGAAGAGTTGTGAGGAATATTCGCTTTTGCAACCCTGGATAACTAGTATTTATATCCAATCAGTCAACTAAAGGGCAGGTTGGTTCTCGTGGAGAGGAATACAGGATGACAGCAATAATATAGCCAAGGCACAATTATTTTGAAAGTAAGATGCCCAACGGAAGATTTGACTGGCGAAGTTCGAGGAGTCTAGGTAGCAGTATGCTGAGCTAGGCAACACTGCTAATAGAAGTTATCATAGTAACACGAGCAGCTGCAGCCGGGTACGGGGCAGCCAAATCAGGCTCCCACCTGCTGCGCCTCTGCACTGCCTCGAAGTGCTCCCTCGATGCTTCCCCATACTCCCCCGGTGCTCCCTCGGTGCTCCCTTGCTGCGCCCCCTTGCTCCCCCGATGCTCCCTCTAAAGCGGCCCTGCTCCCTTTCCCAATCGAAAAGGGTAATTCTCAATCCTAAGTTCGGGGTGTATATAATATATATACACCCCGAACTTATGATCGAAGATTGCCTTTTTAAATCAGGAAAAGGGAGCAGAGCCGCTTTAGAGGGAGCATCGGGGGAGCAAGGGGGCGCAGCAAGGGAGCACCGAGGGAGCAAGGAGGAGCACACAGCACAGGGGAGCCTGAATTGGCTGCCTTGTGCCCGGTTATCTGCCTAGACTTAGCCCCTCACCAATAGAAGCTTGTGGTATGAGAGACGATGCATTGCTCCTCCACTCAAACCCTCTTATTTTTCCCGCGGTACTATATCCTGGCCCTTCTCCTCCATTTCACTTGTACAGCTGAAGTTGTGGCCGCCAATCCCTCTTCTTTCTGGCCTTTCACTCAAATTTACACTTGATCTTTCTTTTGATCGGTTTTTCTCTCTTTGTCCTGTAGCTGCCAAAGTCTTCATTTGCCTGCCGGCTCTTTTTTGTTATCTTCAAGGCTTTGATTCTCTTTTCTCCATTTTTCTTTTCAACGACGCTGCAACGAATAGTCATGAATCGCTGCTTGAAACTGTTGGAAACGGGGTACGTATGCACATACGTATGAACATACGTATGCTCATACGTATACCCCGGCGGTTAGTTATTTCCGCTCCGGCCGAAGCGGCTTGGCGCTAGGGGTATTTATCCGTCCTCCCACTTCTTCCTTCATCTGTATGCTCTACCATATATGCTATACCTACTAGATAGCCAATATACCTACATGCACATATTCGCTCTGACCCTCATATACCAATAGATTATGAGCCCGGGTTAGCTCTATTTCCGCTATCATAAACATATCTAAGGGCAGAACTCGAAGCATCGAACTCGCTGTCACCAATTCCACACCCCCATATCTCAACCACAATGAAAGGTTCGAAGAACTATCGTGTCCCGAAGCTAAAGGGGAGCGAGAACTATGAGTCATGAAAGAAGGACATAACCAGTGCCTTGAAAGTCAAAGGCCTCTGAATGATCATCTCAGAATGACTAGAGAAATCGAAAGCTTCGAAATTCAACGCATCGACAGCAGCTACTTTCTCTTCAACATCAGCTGCATTCATCTCAACAGAGACTGCATCTGTCGCTTCGACAGCAGCTGCATTCATCGTCTTGACAGCAGTTAGAAAAGAGTATGTCATTGCTGCTCACTATTGAGCGAATAAAAATGACAGAGTCTGCGATATGATCATCTATAACTGCGAAAAAGAATCTCGAGTACATATATTCAAGATAAACGACGTCATCAAGATGTGATTCATTCTAGAGACTCAATATGAGCAGTCGAACTTGACTACTTTATATCTGATCATCAAAGAACTTAATCGTTCAAAACAATTGAATTTCAAATTCATTCAGAACTATGTTGACTCACTCAAGTGAATCATCATCAAATGTTCAAACGTTGAAAAAACAATAGAATCGTGATTGCTGAGCAATCTCTTTCTTCTAGATTTTAATGAAAGTCTAGAATCATACATCTTCAACTTGATACAAAGCATCAAGATCAACAAATTCAAGCTACTAATCGACGAGATGACTATTGCTTTAGTTGATCATGACAAACGAGCGAACGAAGAGAAGAATCTCAGTTTCAAGAGCATGATGACTCAGTTTGATGACAAGAAGCGAAAATTCGAAAACAACAGTGAATTTCAAAGAGAATCAAAAAAATGCGCTCATTGCGAGCAAGAGAATCACAGCGAACAGAGCTGTTAACTTTTACATTTGAAGCTTCGTTCAGATGAATGAAAGTCTCTTCAGAAAAGAAAGAATCTGATCAAAGAAGATGACTTCGAAAAAAGCTTTGAAGTCAGAATAGTCAGAACAATGAAGATCTTCATCGTTTGTCAAGCTGACAGTCACACAGATGTCTGATAAATAGACATCGAAGCTGAGAATCATGTCTGCTATGACATAGACTTGTTTGATGAACAGTCATATCAAAAGATCATCGATAACAGCATTGTTACTGCAAATAATGAAGCAGTACTCATCATCAAGAAAGATTCAATTATGATTGACATTTTGCTGAACAATCAATCAATCAAAATTCGACTAATCAATGTTTATCACTGTTCAGAACTACACTATAATTTGATGTCAGTCGATCAGATGAAAGTCAAAGAATATACATGTAGTATAAAGAACAATGAATTTCGTTTCATGAACTTTAGAGATGTCGTCGCTCTCATTGACTCAAGAAACAATGAGAAAGCATATTTCATGAATACATCAATCAATCTCTCAAATTCTCGAGTCAATCTGACAAGCAGTTCAGAATCAGTCAAGATGTCATGATGTCAATGACATAAACGATTAGCTCATCTGAATATGACAGACGTCAAGCGTCTAGTCAACATGAGCATCGACATCGATGTAAATTTTGCAAATAGTCTAGAAGGCGAAGAATTCTCAGAATCGATATGTGAGACTTGTGTCATAGACAAGCAAAATTGAGTCTCAAGTCGAAAATCTCACATCAGAGTCATCAAAGTAGATGAGCTAGTATATACGAATCTCGTTGACGATGGTAAAATACCTCAGATCGATGAAGAATTCAGATATGTAGCTACTTTCATTGATGACTACAGTCAATATACGATCACATATCTACTGAAATGAAAGTTCGATCTAAAAGATGAACTTTGAAACTACTTGAAATTGATGAAGATTCGAGATACTTCGATTTATTGACTGCATTCAGATAATGAAGATGAGTATGCTGATCATTAAATCATTGAATTGCTCAAAGAGCATGAGATCAAATGAAAGTCAACGACATCATATAACTTGAGTCAAAATGAAGTTGCAGAGCGATGTTTTTGCACTCTTTTTGAACGAACTCGCGCTATACTGACTAGCGTCAAATTGTCAATACAACTATAAGATGAAGCAATAATGACTGTTATCTATCTGAAGAACAAAAGTTCTATCACTGCGTTGAACAAAATAACTCTCTATGAGACATGACATGACAAGAAGTCTGATCTTAGCTATCTACATACGTTTGAATGTATAGTCTATCATCATGTGAAGAAAGCTCATCAAAAGCTTGATGACAAGAGCTTAAAATGTCAGTTCTTGAGCTACGAGAAAGTCAATCAGTTTCGCTTGTGAAATGAGAAGAACGTACTAATATTTAGTCATGTTCAATGAGACGAGATAGTCATCGAAGTCGAGAGGTATGATGAAGATTTTTCAATACTAAGCTTTGATGATCAAATCGACGATGCATCTTTCTTGATAAAAATCACTGAAAATGTGAAGATCGCGAAAATTATTGACGATCATCAAACAAGAACATCAGTCGCTTCACAGAAAGTTAGTAGAAGCAGATCACTAAAACTAGAATCAAGCAAGTCAGATAGCTCAAGCGATTCTGATGCATCTGATGCTTCAAGCGAACATCTCAAACGAGTCATCATTGAATCTGTTGACTACAAAACATTAAACGATCTCTGAATCAAAGATCATAATTGAGACTTTGTCAGTTGAGCAAATTGAGTTCAAATTGAATCGAATACTTCACAAACAGTGAAACAAGCTAGAGCTAGTTTCGATTGAGAACAATAAAAGCTTGCATTCAGAAGTGAGCTTGACGCTCACATCAAAAATGACATCTTTACTCTGAAAACATCTTCGTTGAATCAATGAATACTGTCGACGCGCTGAGTAACTATCATTAAGCGAGAATTCAAAGAGAAGATGATCAAATACAAAGCTAAATGAGTGTGTAATGTTGCGAGCGTGCACTTTGAGTTAGTCTAACATAGATCATGTTAGACTATCATAAACTAGTATAGAGCTGATGTTGACACGCTAGCGACCTAGCGTGCCTTCGTGAGTAAAACTCACGACGTGTTTCATCTTTCTTCTTCTTTAGCTTTGAACTTCTAGTTAGAATACACTCATATGATTCGCTTTATGCAAACTCATAACATTAGTTCAAAGTTCATTAATCTTGCTATCAACGTGTAGATGATATAAAAACAAGCTACACAACTCAAATCAGAAGTCGAACTCAGAAATTTTGACAGCAGAATCAGAACTCAAGCTCAGAAAGCTTAATAGAAATCAGAAATTTCTAAAGAAGAATCTTGATTCAAAATCAGAAATTTCGATAGAATCAAAATCAAAGAACATGAACGCGTTGTTCTTGATTAACTCTTTATTGAACTCGTCATCAGAAATCAGAAATTTCAGCAGTACTTAAACTCAGAAAGTTCGATAAAGTACTAGTCGTTGCTTGAACTCAGAAAGTTCAATAGAGTAACATCAGAATCTCGATCAGCAATTTTCTACTCATATCATGACTAGAAGCTCAGAATCAGTGAGCATTGCTCACTACAAACTTCAAAATGCTAAAAGAGAATCACTTCTATCACAGAAGCGAACAGCATCAGAAGAAGAAGACACAAATGCGTCATTGAATACAGAAAAAGAGAACATAAACACGTTGTTTTTTGATCACGAAATAATCAAGATCAGCATCAGCACTAAACTGAATGCTTGAATAAACACTCATGAAGCAGACGACATTGTTGTCTTTATCAAGTACATATGTCAATAGCACAACACTGAAATCAAGATTCACAATGACATGATTCAGATGTTAGAAGATGTCAACGAGATAAACATCACATTGAAGATTACACAGACGTGTCTGCAGAAAGAAAATAGAAACAAGAACGTGATTATACATCATTTAGAAGCTGCATCAAGTTGACAAAACACTTTGATTTCTGAAGATTGATTCTTGAAGTCGATCAAGTTATTGAATTCTTCACTGTTGTGATGATCGAGTCTACTAGATGAATAGACGAGATCTATAAGAGTGATATGACAATGTGATATTCTAAGCAGACACAGAATGAGTATATATTATGATAGAGTTAATTATTAAGAAGCTCTCGATAACTCGAGAAAATCGATCGATTATAGAGAGTTTGTCAAGCATTGTCAAGTCGAGCACGACATAACTCATGACATATTAAGTCGAAGATATGACGTAGTCTAAACGATGTCTTGACAGAGTCATAGAGTTTCAGAGCTAATTCAGATTTGATCTTCGATTCAGTCTCTGATTTTAGCTTCTGATCTAATTTCTATGTGTCAATTCATCATGACAATTGTCTTCTTTTTTAAGTGAGTTTATTCTCGATCTCAATAGTTAATGTCTTTGTTTACTCTGATAAACGATGACGCGCACTCATTGATTCACTCTAGAAGCTCTCGATAAAAATCTTTAAATCTCTATGAGAAAACAAGAAAAAGAGAAACTTTCGATCAAATGACGATTCGTCTTCAATTATAATGCGTGTAGATGACATTATAAATAGTATATGTGATGTATAGTTGATGTAGATGACAGCAATGATGACGTGTAAATAACGCAAAAGCATTGTTTATCTTTCGAGTAAATGATGTTGTTAAAACGATAGAGTGTAAACAAGAGTGAATAATAATTGTTGATTTGTTTATCGCTCTTTCAGTTTCTCTCAACTTCTCATTTTCTTCAACTTCATCTTTTTTCAATCATGATCATATTTTTATCATTGTATGATTACTTTTGACAAACTTTGAGTATATCTGTATCATAAGAGTAAGAGATCTAGATCATGAGTCGTGAATGCACAGCGACGCTCAAAGAGAGTCGTAAGATGATGAAGTTGACTGATGCTCGAGTCAAGATCATTATGAAAGTAAGTGATGTCACAACTTGAGATTTCACGACTATTACTGCAACTAACAGTATCATAAGTCTGCTCAAAAGACATTGATCAGATGTGATAATCATGATGTTGCTGATGCTGCTGATGCTGAATCGCTTGTGATGATGCAGACATCATCAAATTCTGATCGAAAGTTCATTGCTTCTACTATTCAAACTTTCGAGTATGTCTCAGCTATTGAAGGGAAAATTCGAAAGACGATGAGAGAAGAAATGATCGCTGACGCTTTGTCAACGATCTTGTCGAACTCACAGACTTTGTGAAATCAAAGAACGATGATGAGATTTGCTTATTCAACTTCTTGATGTCGTTACTGATGCTTTTCAGCTGTCAATTGTGAAAATAAGCGAAAGAAGCGTTGCTGATTTCAAAGCTCTAAATAGAGTGATTTGTATAAAGTGTGCTTGAGTTCTACACATCGAGAATAAAGCATCGCTGTGTGACGTCGTCTTTCAGAGAAAGACAATGTACAAGAAGTGTGCTCACTGTGCGAGTAATGAGAATTTCTGTATCGCAGTGAGTATACTTATCTGATACATCTGTTAAACACTCATGATTCAATGTCTAGATTCTCGACATCTGCATTTTGACTGTCAATGAATTCTTTTGTCTGCAGAAAATTCATGATAGTGCGATTGAAAATGAAGAAGAGAACGTTGCTTTGAAGACATTCACTGCTCATCAGAAAATTCTTTACAAGAAGTTGATAACAGCGACTCGTGTGAAGAGTCATTTCGAAGAGACTCACAAACTCGAGTCTTTAAAGATTCAAAAGCTCATTCTCAAAGAGATGATGACTGTCAATGACATTGTCAGAGAAATTCTGAATGTAAAGTGCTTTGCAATACATTCAATCTCAATTATATATCGTTTTGTCAGCGTTTCTAATTGTTCTGATATATTTTAGCACAATCTATCGTCTTTCAAATCTCTGTCTTCACGTCTCAATGTAAATCTGACAATGAGAAAGAAGAAGAGATCTGCAATCTTGTCTCATGTGAGAGATGTTTGATGAAGTGATGATTGCGTGATGTTTGTTGTGTCGTGATGATTGCGCTCTCTTGTCGAGCGCGTTTGAGCACTCTTGCGCTTTTTTCTTCTGTCTGTTGATTTACATATGTGATCATCTCATTAGAGAGCGAAACTATCATAATACAGTGATTCTTCTTTTCTAATAATGAATTTATGCTTGAAAGTGAGTGATTATGCTTTTCGCTCATGTTTCAGTCTCGTTTCGAAAGCTTCTATAAGCTTCGAGACATCTTTCATATCTTCGCTCGATATTCATTGATCATATTCAATGAGATATTCTTTTCATTGTATCTTATAATATAAGATTCTCTTTCTTTTTCGCTTTTGTAGAATCTTTTCTATCTTTCATTCTTACTCATCATCAATAAGCTCGAGTATGAAATAATTGAGTATAGAGTCATCGTTTAGTCTACGATTATACGACTCTAAAAGAAATACATGAAAGACAGAATGAACTTTATAGATGATTGAAAGATCAAGATGATACGTCTGCTTGTCTATGAGTTCTTGTATATGAAAAAACTTTATCATCTTATTTGATAACTTCTTGCTCGACTTCTTCTGCTTCAGGTTTTTTGCTGATAGCATGACTAAATCATCAACATTAAAGAACTTAGACTTATGTTTTCAATTATAGTACTTTGTCTGAGCATCAATCGCGTTTTATCATCGTTGCATCAACGTGTTTTGCACGTCTTGCAGCATTTCAACGCGTTCTTTTGCTGCTGACATTTCTTCTTTCATAGCATCATTCTCGATGTGTATGTCAAAAATTGACTCGTAGTCATACATGACTTTAAAGACACTACAGCTCAACGAAGAGTGCTTCGTCTGATGATACACGAACTCAGTTACAAGTAGAAGCGTAGCTCAGTCATCTTGCTTTTCTGAACAATATACTCGTAGATAATGTTTCAGCGTTTGATTCTGTCATTCTGTCTGATCGTCTGTTTGCGAATGAAAAACGATGCTTAGTCGTCGTTTCATCTTCGCATGATAGCAGATCTCTGATCAGAACGCATTGATAAATAGACTATCTCTATCGATAATTATATCATTTGATATCTCATATCTTAGAGCAATCTGCTCAAAGAACAACTCTGCTAACTTTACGACAGTCAGAGTCTTCTTTGTAGACAGATAACACATCATCTTTGTGTAGTGATCGACTATCACAAGAATCAAGTCATACACGACTTCTTTTCATTTACTAGACGACAGATCTGTTATGAAATTCATAGTGATTTCTTTTCATGAATCTGTGAATCGAGATAACGATCTCAACTCATCATATGATAGATGACGTTTCATCTTTACTCTTTGACAAATGTCACAAGTATCTATATACTCTTTGACATTCTTGATCATACTTTTTCAGTAATATTTGCGATCTAATAGCTCGTTGATCTTGTCAGCATCAAAATGCTTCGCTAACGAATCATTATGATGACGTTTCAATAACTCTTCTTTGACAGAAAGATCTTCTGAAACATACAACAATTCGCTGTACTTTATCATTTCTTGACTATTCAATGTTCAAGCTTCGACGTCACTCTTTCATATACTCGTCGTTTCGTCTGCTTTTAGTCTCACAGCAAATTCATCTTCTTGCTGTAAGATCTTGATGAGCTTGACTACAAATTTACTACTGAAGTTGTATGTCATTTCATGAATTGTCAATACTCTGACAATTGCACGTAAAACGAGTTGTTTGCAATCAACAGTTTCAGCAACAGAATTAAGCTGTTTCTCAGCTACGTTGCGATCTGTATGAGTCGACGTTTCGACGTCTGTGCTTCTCGAAGTTGTTGATTCGAGTTGAGAGATTTTATCTTTTGAGAAATGTACTTCGTCTAAATGCGTTTCTTGCATTGCTAGAATTATGATTCTCAGCAGCATACTTCTGACATGCACTGCTGAACATGTACTCATGTTTTTACTGACACTGTAAACAGACATCTTCTCGACTTCATTAATCACTCGTGTACAGTAGATTTCATCTTGCGATCTGTTTTTGACATGTTTCGCTGAATATCTTCGTTCACTGACATTGTGAACGAACATCTTCTTGACATCGTTAATCACTCATGTTCATCAGTGAATTTTATCTTGCAATCTGTTCTCGACATGTTCTGCTGAATATCTGTTCATACTTATACTGTGAACGAACGCCTTCTCGACATTGTTAATCACTCGTATACAGTATAGTTCTCTGATCGCTACGAATATAAAGCTATTTAAGCTTTCTATTCTAGTCAGCTTTCGCTGTAGAGTGAGCAGCAAATGATTCGCAGAGATATTCTCACTCTTATAGTCAGATCATCTCAATGACGCATTGATTGAGTTTATCTTTTCTAATCTATGCGTTATTTCAAAGTCGCAGATCAACAATCTCATGACTCATCTGACTTGTCTTTCGTTTAGCTCTCGAACGTTCATAAAACTCTTCAGATTATTATGATCAGTCAGAACTTCGACAGTATGATAATTGTCTTTCACATAATGTTGTCAGTGTTTAAACATTGCTACTATGACTAGAAGCTTCTGATCATGTGTCTCATAGTTTCTTTCAATGTCTATCATCATTCTGAATCAGAATGCAATCAAATGTCACTGATCTTCGTCATTTGACTGAGACAAAATACTCGCGACTGCATAATCGAATGCGTCGATCTCGATGCATATATGTCGCTCTGAGTCAAAGTGTCTTAGTATAGATGCTCTCATAAAGGCGTCGCGAAGCTGATTAAAAGCTTGTTTCGCTTCGCTCAATCATATGAATGAGCTCGTTTTTACATCTTTTACACTATCTCTCAGCAGTTCTGTTAAAGACTCTGCTATCTAAGAGTAGTGATGTATAAAACGTTGATAGAAATTTATGAATCTCAGAAAAACTTGTATTTCTTGATACATCTTCAATCTGAATCACGTTTTGATAATGTCTACTCTACTTGAATTCATCGAAACGTCTTCAATGAATATGACAAATTCTAGAAAGTTCACTTTAGTGATGAAGAATTCACACTTCTTCAAGCTAGCATATAGCTTGAACTTTCTTAATCTCTCGAGAATCTGCTTCACGTGATCTACGTGATCAGTCTTCTCTACGAAGAAGATTAGAATGTCATTCAGATAGACAACACAAAAGTCATTTAAAAGTTCTGTCAAGATCTTATTAATATAAGTCTGAAAGATGACAGACGCATTGATCAAATCAAACGACATGATCATATATTCGAAGTGATCATAATGAGTACAAAACGTTATCTTTCACTCATCTTCACGTCGAATTCTGAGACGATGATAGACGTTGTTCAGATTTAACTTAGTGAACTGCTTGACTTTACTGAGTCTGTCTAGAGTTTCACTAATTAGAGACAGTGAATGATGATTTTCGACAGTGATCTTATTCAGATCTCGATAGTTCATGCATAAATGAAAACTATCATTCTTTTTGAGAATGAATAGAATAGACGCGTCAGTCGAGCTGAAGAAGTGCTTAATTCATTCTTTCGCTAAGACATCGTTTAAATACTGTCTCAGAATCGCTAACTCTGTGTTTAACAGATTATACAACGATTCATACAACGACTCTGCAGTGATTTCGATTGCATGATCATGATCTTCATGCAAAGACAGTTTGTCTGCACTCTCTATCAAGAATACATTTTCGTATTCTTTCAATTCAACGAGTAGAGTCTGCGTTTCAAACGCGTTTGTGATACGACTCGTCACATTATTCATTGCTTTCACTTGATGTTCAACGATCGACTCTTTGACAACGTTGATCATGACAAAAGCATACACAGTAAACTCATCTTGTAAAGCTTTTGCAAATGCTTGTGCAAAGAACAACTTAAATGCATGCTCGTTCACGTTGAAACGTCATGTTCTTGCGACTGTGTCTATTCGAATACGCTCAAATTGCATACTCGACATACTCAGAATCAGGAAAGATTCTTTCTTGTCAATAGCATAGAAGATACTTATATCTTTTTTCTCTATGTCTCAGCTGTCTCTCAGTCGATAACACATCTTATAGATGTCATAACAATAAACACTCTGATCGTTCATTCAGATAGATCTTGAGAGATTAACGTTCAGCAATGACATATCTTGCTTGACGATAAAACGTTGACTAATCACGTTCATCTCGACATCGATATTCATGTGAATCTTCGTTTCTGTCTTCTGATCTCTCTGAATTACATGCTCTTTATATATAAGAGTTTTTACGAAGAGAACTTCTTGTTTTTCCCTCGATGATTTGAAGCATTCGTCGAGAGCTTGTCTTTTTTCGAAATCTTGAAACGACTCATATGTGACATCGAATCGATAAATACTCGATTTGCATCAGATTCTTTTGATCTATTCTTGATCTTTTCATCTCTACAATCAGTAAAGTAATAATTCTTTCAATTGCACATGTAGCACGTTATGTTGAACAAATTCTTGCTATAACGTGACGAAGCGTGTGAGCTCGTCTTTGACGAAGAGTTGAGTCTAGTTGATCAATGAGATTTCTTTCGCTTTGAATGAGTCTTTTTGTTGATTTTATCTTGATCATGCAAGTTCTCGTCTCGAAGTCGTTTCAATGACAAGACGTGTTCTTTTCGCAAATTGATTTTCAATCAAGCGACAAGATTGATTAACACATCTCGTGTGATAGAAATCGACTGCACATTAGTAATGATCACGCGCAGCTCAGATCTCAACTTGATGAATAGATGAGTTCACTTATGCTCATCACTATACAACGAAAGTTGATGTTTCAGAATGCTCAGATGAGCTGCAAACGTTCATATCATCTGATCTGAACGTTGCGATGCGTTCGCGTACTGCTGAGTCACGTCTATGCCTCAATTCATCGAGTCTTCAATTAGATTCAGAAGAAAGTCGATAAAATTGAATCACATCTGCTGAGCTGCAGACATAGTCTCTTCGTGATTGAATCAAAGTTTCTTTGATTCACTCTTCAGATAAATCATGCAGTACAAAATCTTTTTCTCATCTCTTTCAAAATATCAAGAGATATTTCGAAACGAGATTTCAACGTCGCGAATTCACTCTCTATGTTCTCTTATGATTTTGTCATGATACTTCTTCAAAGACATTGAAAGTCTTCGCTTCTGCGAGATGATCTTGTGATGACTTCGTTTCGTCATCGTCGACATTATGAAGACGATGCGTAGATCATTCGAATTCTTCGTGAGAGCTTGAGTGAAAGTCTAACGACTTTTCTTCGTCGTTTCAATGACTTGCAGAGTCTCAATCTCTGATCAAATAGCTGCTAGCTTCTGTTTCTTTTGCAGTTCATCACGTTGAAGCATTGCTCGTGTCAGCTGTTAATTAATATTAAGAGAGAGTTCATCTTCTGCTTCTTCGCTTTCTGATTTCGTTATGCGACGTTCGTTTTCTGATATGATGTCTCGTAAGATTGAGACGTCGTCGTTTTGACTCTGTTGCGATCGCGTTGCTGTTGTCATGCTTGAATATCGAATCATCATCTCTAAGAAGAATTTGAAATAATTAGAACTGTGATGATCAAGTCTACTAGATGAATAGACGAAGTCTATAAGAATGATATGACAATGTGATATTCTAAGCAGACACAGAATGAGTATATATTATGGTAGAGCTAATTATTAAGAAGCTTTCGATAACTCGAAGAAATCGATTGACTATAGAAGGTTTGTCAAGCATTGTCAAGTTAAGCACAACATAACTCATAACATATTAAGTCAAAGATATGACGTAGTCTAAACGATGTCTTGACAGAGTCATAGAGTTTCAGAGCTAACTCAGATCTGATCTTCGACTCAATCTCTGACTCTAGCCTCTGATTTAATCTCTATGTGTCAATTCATCATGACAACTGTTTGAAGATTCGTCGCAGAATGTAAACAATTGACTATCGCGAATGCAAAATAAGCTGAAGGCAAACAAGAATCACTTTTCTATCGAAGAGTTGAAAATTGTCTACATCGAAAGTCAAGTCAGTGAAGCTGCGATCAAGCACATAGCTTCTCGCATGCAAGATATCTTCTTGAACTCATTTCTAGAAGTCAAAGAAGTACTATTGATCATTAATAAGATGTATGATGATCTCAATCATCATCACACGACTCAACGACAGTACTTGAAGCTTTATCAGAACAAGATCTTCTTTCATGAATTTTGAATGAAATTTCAGAGATTTAGTGCAGAACTAGAATACAATAACGAGATTCTACTAGATGATCTTCAGCATAAGATCAGCTCAGATCTTCAGCGAGCAACGCTTAATGAATGAATCACGAACTTGAACGAGTTTATCAACATCTGCATGCAAGTTGATGTTAGATTGACTGAATTGAACGCTCAATCAGTCGTCAAAGCATCAGCTACTTAAGCTGCTCGCTCTGTTGTCAGCACATCGACTACTCGACTCATGTCATCAGTTTCTTCGTGAAAAAAACTCAGAAGATCAAAGCTCAACTTTATTCAGAAAGAGTTGTTTAAGAAAGAACTTTGCTTCAAATGCAAGAAGTCAGAACATAGAGCATATGACTGCTTCAAGACGACTCAAGTGCACAAGATCGCTGCGAGTTCAAAAAACAATCTGCTCTCGTCAAAGTAGTGATTGAGAGCGATATACTCATATTCTGTTTCATCAGCATGTCTGATGATTTGTTTGATTTCAAGTCATTCACTGTTGACGTCACTTTGAGTAGTCTAGAAAAGATATTCAGATTTCTCGCTCTGATAGATACTGAAGTCACTGACATGACTTTCATTGATGAATCTTTGATGTCAGAACTATGTGAATGCTTTGATATTCAGTCAATATCGCTGTTAAAATCAAAGTCAATTCAATTGTATGATGAAATTTCTGATTGAAAGTCAATTACACATGCTCTGTATACATCGATCATGATATAAGAACACAAGAATGAAATGATGTCTTTATTGATAACTCGTTTAAATCAGCACAAGATAATCATTGACAATCTCTGATTGAAAAGAAATCAAATTTTGATAAACTTTGCAAACGATCGATTAATATTCTCATTGAATATTCAAACATCAAAATCTGTCGTTTCGAAAGCAAGCGATCAATCAGCATTTCACAGATCTGAGTCAAGCGAAATCTGTGAAATGAAACGAAAGAACTTGAACTCAATTGTTACATCAATAATTATTTTGAAGAGACTCATGAATCAGAAATCAGTGAATAGATTCATTGAATCTGTTCGATTCATTGAATCTGCTTTAATAGCAAAGCAAAACACTTAAGTTGATCTCAATCAACTTCGAATCTCTCAGTCAATTGAAGTAAAGAAGATCATCAATATTATCATGATCAAAGTCGTTGCTTATCAAACTTTAGTCAAGAATAAGAAGATCAAGATCTTCATGTTGATCATTAGTGAAATCAATAAAGCGCTTCAAGCTAGCTCAGTTGAAGATTTCACGAAACTGAATGAAATGACATTTGTCATATCATTAGATGAACTGAAGAAGAAGCTTTCAGTAGTTTATCACGACTTTCTGAACGTTTTTGATAGAGAAAAGACAACGCAGTTGCTCTTGCATCGATCATACGATCATAAGATTGAATTAAAAGATGAGAGTCAATCTTTTAGAAGTTAATTGTATTTCATGTCGAGCTACAAGTTGCAGAAGATCAAGAAGTATCTAGAAGAGAACTTGAAGAAGAAGTTTATTACACTCAGCAAAGCTCTCTTCGCTTCGTCAATACTATTTGTTGAAAAGAAAGATGACAGTCTTCGCTTTTGCGTGAACTATTGAAAACTGAATGCTCTGATCAAAAGAGATTGTTATTCAATACTCTTAATAAACGAAGTACTAGCTTGAATTCAAGGCAGTAAGTATCTGATTTGACTCGACATTATCGTCACGTTCAATAAACTGCGCATGAGTTCAGAAAGCGAGAATTTAACTACTTTTGTTACTTTCTTTGATGTCTACAAGTATAGAGTAATGCTCTTCAAATTGATCAATGAATTCACGTTCTTTCAACACTATATCAACGATGTATTGTTTGACTGTCTGCACAAGTTTTGTCAGACATACTTGAATGATATTCTCATCTATAGTAAGATCTTGAAAGAACATAGAACTCATGTGAAAGAAGTGCTAGACAAGCTTCGTGAAGCTGATCTGCAGATAAACATTGACAAGTGCGAATTCAAGATTCAGAAAATCTCGTTTCTTGAATTACTGATATTCATCAATGATTTATGAATGAATTCTCGAAAAGTAGATGTGATTTGAAGCTGAAAAGTGTCTCGATCGTTGATTCATGTGCAGATCTTCATTGACTTCTGCAATTTCTATCGACGATTCATAAAGAACTTCTCAAAGATCACTCAATTTATGATAAAGCTGACTTGAAAAAATCACTTCTTTGAATGAACAGAGATCTGTCAGATGATCTTTGAAGAACTAAAGCAACAGATGATAACAGCTCTCATTCTGAAGCATTTTGACTTGATCAGAGAAGTTATTCTGAAAACTGATTTCTTGAACTATGTCAACGACGAAGTATTGTCTCAGTATGATGATGAAGACATTCTACATTCAGTGATCTTTTATAGCAAGAACATAATTCTCGCAGAATGCAACTACGAGATCTATGACAAAGAACTGCTGATCATTATTCGCTGCTTGAAGCACTGACGTTCTGAATTGAAATGTACAGATATTTCAATCAAGATCTTCATCAATCATCTGAATTTGAAGTACTTCATGATCATCAAAGAACTGATTCAACGACAGGCTAGATGAGTTGAGAAGTTATCTGAATATAACTTCAAAATCATATATCAGTCGGGAAAACAGAATCTGAAAGTCGACGCGCTGATCAGAATGTCAGACGTCAAGTCAATTGAAGCAAATGATGATCGAAAGCTATATCAGCATCAAATGCTATTGTCAGAAGGCAAATTTGAACTGCAGTCAATAAAAGTTAATCAAGAAGATGATCAGAAAGCTGATCAAGATCTGACTCAGATCTTGCTCAGATCTGACTCAGAATCTGACTCAGAATCTGATTCAGATTCGAAACTTGAATCAAAAGTTAATCAAAATTCGATCGAAGAGATGATTTCTATTCAGAATCAGATTATAGCAGAAAATTAAACGAATCAACTGTATTTTGATATTCAAATAGTCATGAAACAAAACAGAAGAATCTGTCAAGATATTAATCTAGACAATTGCAAAGTACTTGATGAAGTACTCTGAAAAGATGATAGACTATGAGTTTCTCAATCAATGATCACTCGATTGATAAGAAAAGCACATGATCTTTCAGTCAATGAACACTCTGACATGAATTGAACGTTGAACTTGCTGAGACGATCATATTGCTGATCGAAGATGAGAACAACGATCAAGCACTACATTCGAAACTGTTACGTTTGTCATAGATCAAAAGCATCGAGAGATCGAATCAATGAATTGCTGAAATCATTGCTCATATTTGAGCAGCGATGACAGAACATATTATTAGACTTCATTATCGATCTATCAAAAAGTGATGAAAACAACGCGATTCTGACAGTCATAGATCGATTGTCTAAGAAACGGCATTATATATCGTGTTGATCAGATGATGAAGAAATCTTCGCAGAACAAACAGTCAAGCTACTATTGATATGAGTCTTCAGAACTCATGAACTATCAAGATCAATAGTGTTCGATCGTGATTCACAATTCATATCGATTGTCTGAAAGTCTTTATGTCTGAGACTTGACATCAAGATGAAACTATTCACAGACTATCATTCGCAGATCGATGATCAAACAGAAAGAGTGAATCAGAATGTGAAACGATATTTACGAAGTTATTGCTCGTATATGCAAGATGATTGATTCACCTGATTATCTATGACTGAATTCGTCAATAACAATGCTATTTCGTCGTCAATTGAACAGTCAGCGTTCTTTCTGAATAAGAGCTTTCACTCTCGTATGAGCTTCGATTCAAATTCAACTGAATATGAGATCATTCGAACTAAAATCAAAGCGAGCAAAGTGAAGAATATATTTGAACACATGAAATGATCACTAGCATTGATCAAGCAAGCATTAGCAAAAGTCAGAGTCACAATGAAGAAACAGACTGACAAGTCTCGAAAGAAAATGATCTACAAGATAAATGACATAATGTTTCTAGATTCTAGAAACATTATGATCGCAAGATCATCAAAGAAACTAAATGATAAGATGCTAGAATCTTTCAAGATTCTGATCAAGATCGAACATGCATATTGATTGAAATTGTCATCGACAATGAAGATTCATTTGAAGTTCGCTTCGAATCTGCTGCGACTGAATTCAAAGAACTCTCTGAAAGAACAACGAAATGAGTCGTCTGATTCTATAGTGATGAATGACGAAGATGAATGAAAAGTGAAGAACATACTGAACTTCAGGCACTACAGATGATGACTACAATATCGTGTCAATTGAAAAGAATACGACGTCGATCTACATTAATACAACGTCGATGAAAATGAGTTCAAGAAATGTCAGAAGATTGTAAATGACTTTCATGAATGATATTCAAATAAGTCAAGATAGAAATCGAAAGAAAGATTGATTAAACTGCAGCAATGAGAACATTGCTAAATGAAGAGAGAGAGTAATGTTGCGAGCGTGCACTTCGAGTTAGCCTAACATAGATCATGTTAGACTATTATAAACTAGTATAGAGCTGATGTTGACACGCTAGCGGCCTAGCGTGCCTTCGTGGGTAAAACTCATGACGTGTTTCATCTTTCTTCTTCTTTAGCTTTGAACTTCTAGTTAGAATACACTCATATGATTCGCTCTATGCAGACTCATAACATGTAAGAGGTTTCGTCAGAAGCAGAGAATTGACTATGATGAGATCTTTGCTTTGATGATCAGAGTCACGATCATCAAAATTCTTCTAGCATTGACGGTCAAATATGACTACGAAGTTGAACAAATGAACGTCATCATCGCTTTTCTAGAAGCACATCTAAAAGAAAAGGTCTGAGTGCAGCAATCATCGAGGTTTAAGTAAAAAGAATCAAATGAAACCTTTTTGACCTGTCATCTAAACAAGACTCTATATGAATTAAAACAGACATCTCGAGAATGATATGCAACTTTGAAAGTTTATCTCATCTTCATCGACTATCAAAGAATAGAAATTGATCATTCAGTGTTTATTCAAAATAATGACATTATTATCGTCATCTATGTGAACGATCTGCTTATTCTAGAATCAAATATATTTGATATTCAAGCTCTGAAGCTGCAATTTGCAGAACGCTTTCAAATGAAAGATCTTGACTCAATCGAGTAATATTTAGAAATGCACATAACTCGTAATAGAGCTGAATGAACTCTTTGAATCAATCAAAGCATTTATATCAAGCGAGTCATCAAGCTTCTGAGCATGAGCAATTGCAGCTCAACTAAAACATCGATGCATCACAGATGCCAGCTCAAGAAGAACGTCTATTGAAAGTCAAAGAAGTGAGTCGAATATCAAGTTATTTCAGAAGAAATAGAGAGTTATCAATCAATCATCGAAACACTGATGTGAATAGTCTGTCAAACACGATCAGACATAGTCTATGCAGTGAGCAAATGCAGCAGATATTCAACGAATTCTACTCTTGATCATGATTTAACTGTCAAACAAATCATTCGATATCTAGTTGATACTGCTGAGCTGAGACTTCGATATGAATCTTTCAAAGTGAAGAGAGTTGAGAAAGCTGAATTCTTTGAATATATCGATTCAGCTCATGCGAATTGCTTGAATTCTTGAAGATTCATCTTCGACTATATGTTTTTCCTATGAAATAAATCAATTAGCTGAAGCTTCAAACATCAGCAATGCGTTAGCACGTCATCTGCTGAAGCTGAATACGTTGATGAATGTAATGCAGTCAAAGAATTGATCTTTCTGATTCAAGCATTGAAAGAGATGAGATATGATGATTTAGATACGAATTCAACTATCATTTTAGCTGACAATCAAGCGATTATAAAAATGAATAGCAATTTCGTCAATCACTCTCGAGCTAAGCACATTGATACATCGTATCACTATGTTCGAAATAAGATAGAAGAGAGAGCAATCAGATTGAAATATATACTCATTGATCAAATGATGGTCGACGATCTAATCAAATCTCTGAACTCAGGCAAATTTCTAAGATTCAGATTAGTTATGAGACTAGCTTCAAGAAATGAGACTATCTCGTCAAGCATGACGTCGACGAGTAAAAGAGCACGATATACATAGAAGATCTGAATAGCTTCACATGAAGCTTCAATTTCTAAGAGAAAGTGTTGAAAACGAGATATATATGCACATATGTATGAACATACGTATGCTCATACGTATATCTTGACGGTTAGTTGTTTTCGCTTCGATCGAAGCGACTTGATGCTAGAAATATTTATTCGTTCTCTCACTTCTTTCTTCATCTGTATGCTCTATCATATATGCTATATCTACTAGATAGTCAATATATCTACATGCACATATTCGCTCTGACTCTCATATATCAATAGAAACAAAACTCAAGAAGCTTAAAATTTGTACATAGATAAAGTATGAGCAAATATTGAATCATTAGAACGAGTGAACATCAGTTAGCTCTTCGCACATGAATATAGTCTTACATATTATTACTGACTGAGTATGCTATTAATGAAATAAACACAAAGTCTGTCAAACGTCTCATCGAGAACATTCTCTCGTTTTTCACAGCTGCACTGCTGACGAACGAAGTTCACACTCGTCATGAGTAGCAAATACACGAGAATCTGAAAGAAAAGTTTTACAGATAGAAATAAATCACTCAATATGTGCATTTTGATACATATTTTTCAATGTTGTATCTCTGCAATGATCATCTTGAAAGCTCTTCTAATATTGCTAAGAAGCTGCGTACAACTGAGGCACATTATTGATTAGAACTCGACACTTCACTGTCATAGTGTCAGATAATAACAAAACTTACTGCGAAATGACTAAACAGCTCAAACTTCATTCGCTTCGCGATTTTTGAGTCTCTACACATCTCATCTAGAGCATTCGAGTCAGAAGAGAAGTTAATTTCGAAGATTGACTCTTCAGCATCTCTCATATTCGCAAAAACAGCTTGTCGAAAATGTCATTGAAGAAGTTCATCAGAGAGTCTATCGAGATCATTGCGAAATTGCTCATCAAGAAATTTGCCTGCGATGTCGTCTTCATCATTTGCAAAACAAATGATTTTATGATTGTTCTACAATTATTAGTAGCTGAAAACTCAAGAATGAGCGTGTGTGATCATACATCAGAATTGATTGAAATGTCATAATTATCAAAGAGCTCGTGAATATCTGCTCTTAACAATAGCTCGTTTTGCTTTGAATCAATTGTATTCTCATTAGCAGTCGAAATAGTAATTCAACGAGCAAAATTGTGCTGAATTCAGTGATCTTCATAAACGAGAGAAAAGATGTGTGCAGCTTCGAAACTCTTTCAGTGATTACAATAAGCATTTTGTGCTATCTTGTCTATGATAACACATCTGTTATCTCGCTTACGTACTTCGTCGCGAAATGAGTGAAAACAACTGTCTGTAGACAATGAAGTTGTACATGTGAGACAAGACTCATTGTTGATGATGAAGAACTCTGTAGACTATCAGTCAACAGATCTCATTAGAATCAGATTCAGAGACTTATCAACTACATAATAGTTTTCGAGAGACAGTAGTTCTTCGTTTCTCTCTAATGTAGCAGAGATTTCGTGTTCAATTGAAAAGAAGAATTGAAACAGAAGCAAAATTCTCATCATTGAGTAAAAATTGAATTTGATCACATCGTTGGTCAAAATCAGGTTATCAAGTACTGTTTCTCGATCTTCGACATTATATAAATGAATGTTACGTTCTATAGATTTATCAGCGACCATAATGAAGAGCATCAACTTGCTAAAATAATTCGCAATTCTTTGCGAGACTACAGATCACGTGATCAACGCTAGAGATCGATCGATCATGTCGATTGTTCGAGCATGATCGCTCTGATCATGCGCATAATTTCGCTTTCCTGAGCTATTCGTGTCTCTCACTAAGCTCATTCTTCGCTTAGTGCTCGACAGTCATGCAACAGTTTCAGTCATGCAACAGCAAAATTCAACTACTCATTATATACATGATGATATTTAATCAATTTCTTCAAAATAACTCGTCATTTCTTCTGATAAGTCTGAACGAACTTAATGCAAGCAGCTCTATGAGACTTAGTAGCTCTGTAGCACTTCTTTAGTGCATTTAAATAACGCTTTTCTCAAACCACTTTGCGCTTCTTCTGTCTTTCATTCTTCAATTTCTGTCTATCTTGAATCATACTTCGAGCATCTTTGATGTACAATATGTCTTCGATTTTGAAAATCTTATCAGACTGCTTTTTGCATGCTTTGCAAGCATTTTCAGTGACTTCTATTTGACTTAATTGATTCTGCAGCAACTTCATTTTACGAGTCATTGCATTAACGTCTTTTCAGAACATACAAAGTGTTGCGAGCATGCATCTCTGTTACTTCTGATTAGCCTGATTAGCCTAACATAGACTAGTATAGAGCTGTGAGTAGAACTGTTGTTGACACGCTAGCGATCTAGCGTGTCTTCGTGAGTAAAACTCACGTTGTGTTGCATCTTCTTTCTACTTCAGCTTTGAACTTCTAGTTAGAATACACTCATATGATTCGCTCTATGCAGACTCATAACATTAGTTCAAAGCTCATCAATCTTGCTATCGACGTGTAGACGATATAAAAACAAGCTACATCACTCAAACTCGAATCAGAATCGAAATTCGAAAATCGAGCTCAGAAGACTCATTAGAAATCAAGAAATTTCTAGAACAGAACAGAAGAACATGAACGTGTTGCTCTAGACTAACTCTTTACTGAGCTCGTCGTCAGAACAGAAGAACAGAAGAACATGAACGCGTTGTTCTAGAACTGAAATCAGAAATTTCAGTCGAATCTCGATCAGCAATTTTCTACTCACACAATGACTAGAAGCACAGAATTAGAATCAGAATCAGTGAGCATTGCTCGCTACGAACTTCGAAATGCTAGAAGAGAATCACTTCTATCACAGAATCGAACAGCATCAGAAGAAGAGAACATGAACGCGTTGTTCTTCAATCACGAAATTATCAAGATCAGCATCAGCACTGAACTGAATGCTTGAATAAGCGCTCATGAGACAGACGATCTCGTTGTCTTTATCAAGTACATATGTCAACAGCATGACATCGAAATCGAGATTCACAATGACATGATTCAGATGTTGAATGATGTCAACAAGATCAACATCGAATTGAAAGCTATCAACATCAAGTTGAAAGCTACGCAGACAACGTTGAATGCTGTTTGAACGTGTCTACAGAAAGAGATGAAGAAAAAGAACGTGATTATACATCATCTAGAAGCGACATCAAGTCGACTAAGCACTTCGATTTCGAAAGATCGATTCTCGAAGTCGATCAAGCTATCTGACTCGTCTCTGTTTGAAGATTCGAAGCAGAATGTGAATAATTGATTGTTTTGAATGTGAAACAAGTTGAAGATGAACAAGAATCATTTTTCTATCGAAGAAATGAAGATTGCATATGTGAAAAGTCGAGTCAGTGAAACGACGATCAAACACATAGCATTTCGAATGAGAGACACGATCACGAACTCGTTTCTTGAAGCAGAAGAGATACTGTCGATCATAAATAAGATGTATGATGATCTCAATCGACATCACACGAATCAACGACAGTTCTTGAAGCTGTATCAAAACAAGATCTTCTTTCATGAATTTTGAATGAAATTTCAGAGACTTAGTGCAAAACTAGAATACAATAATGAAACTCTATTAGATGATCTTCAGCATAAGATTAGCTTAGATCTTCAGCGAGTCATGATCAACGAACGAACTATGAATTTGAACGAATTTGTCGACATCTGCATGCAAGTCAACGTTTGATTGACGAAATTGAATGCTTGATCAGCTCTCAAGACATCAACTACTCAAGTCGCTCGCTTTACTGCTAGCATCTTGACGACGATTACTACTGCGATCTCAGCTTCAATCTCTGCATGAAAGAAACTCAGAATATTGAACATTGATTCTGCTAGAGAGAAGTTGTTTAAGAAAGAATTCTGCTTCAAATGCAAGAAGTCAGAACATAGAGCATGCGACTGTCTTGAATCAGCTCAGATGCACGAAATTGCAGCGAATTCGAAAAACGATCTGTCTTCGTCAAAGTAGTGATTGAGAGCGACATGCTCATATCTTGCTTCATCAGTATGCTCGATGACTCGTTTGATTTCAAGTCGTTTATTGTTGACGTCATCTTGAATAGTCTAGAAAAGATATTTCAATCTCTCGCTCTGATAGACATTGAAGTCACTGACATGACGTTCATAGATGATTCATTGATTTCAGAGCTATGTGAACGCTTTGATATTCAGTCAATTTCACTGTTCAAATCGAAGTCGATTCGTTCATATGATGAAATTCTCGATCGAAGATTTATTACACATGCTCTGTATATCTCAGTCACTATACAAGAACATAAGAATGAAATGATGCTTCTATTAATAACTCGTCTAGATCAGCACAAGATAATCATTGACAATCTTTGATTGAAAAGAAATCAAATTTTGATAGATTCTGCAAACGATCGATTGATATCTTCATCAAATATTCGAACCTCGAAACTTATTGTTTCGAAAGCAAGCAGTCAATCAGCATTTCATAGATTTGAATCAAGCGAGATCTGCGAAATGAAACGAAAGAACTTGAAGTCTATGTCAACGATCATCTTAAAGCGAACTACAAATTCAAAATCAGTGAATCGATTAATTGAATCAGCTCTCATACGAAAGCAAAGCACTCAAGTTGATTTCGATCAACATGAATTCATTCAGTCATCGAAGAAAAAAGAGCTCGTCAATATTGTCATGATCGAAGTCGCTGCTTATCGAACTCTGATCAAGAAGAACGATGTCAAGATCTTTACATTGATCATTAGTGAAATCAACAAGATGCTTAGCTCGGTCAAAGATTCAGCGAAACTGAATGAAATGATCTCTGTCATGTCATTAAAGAAACTGAAGAAGAAGCTTTTGATAGTCTATCATGACTTTCTGAACGTTTTTGATAGAGAAAAGACAATTCAGTTGCCTTTGCATCGATCATATGATCATAAGATTGAATTAGAAGATGAGAGTCAATCTTCTAAAAGTCGATTGTATCTCATGTCGAGTCACAAGTTGCAGAAGGTCAAGAAGTATCTAGAAGAAAACTTGAAGAAGAAGTTTATTACACTCAGCAAAGCTTCATTCACTTCGTCAATACTATTCATCGAAAAGAAAGACGATAGTCTTCGCTTTTGCGTGAATTATCGAAAACTAAATGCTCTGATCAAAAGAGATCGTTATTCAATACTCTTGATAGACGAAGTACTCGCTCGAATTCAAGGCAGTAAATATCTGACTCGACTCGACATTATCGTCGCGTTCAATAAGCTTTGCATGAGCACTGAAAGTGAGAATCTAATCACATTCGTCACTTTCTTTGATGTCTACAAATATAGAGTAATGCTCTTCGAATTAATCAACGAATCGACATTCTTTCAGCATTATATCAACGACGTGTTGTTCGACTGTCTGCATAAATTCTGTCAGATCTATCTGAATGACATTCTCATCTACAGTAAGATCTTGAAGAAACATAGAACTCATGTGAAGAAGATGCTAGACAAGCTTCGTGAAGTCGATCTGCAGATAAACATTGACAAGTGCGAATTCAAGATTCAGAAAATCTCATTTCTAGAACTACTGATATTCATCAATGATCTATGAATGAATTCTCGGAAAGTAAATGTGATTCGAAGCTGAGAAGTGTCTCAATCGTTGACTTATGTACAGATCTTCATTGACTTCTGCAATTTCTATCGACGATTCATAAAGAACTTCTCGAAGATCGCTCGATCTATGATAAAGCTGACTTGAAAAGATCATTCATTTGAATGAACAGAGATCTGTCAGACGATCTTTGAGAGACTGAAGCAACAGATGATGACAGTTTTCGTTCTGAAGCATTTTGATTCGATCAGAGAAGCTATTCTGAAAACGAACTTCTCGAACTATGTCAACGACGAAGTATTGTCTCAATATGACGATGAAGACATTCTACATTCAGTGATCTTCTACAGCAAGAACATGATCTCTGCAGAATGCAACTACAAGATCTACGACAAAGAGCTTTTGACTATTATTCAATGCTTGAAACACTGACGTTTCGAATTGAAATGTACTGATATTTCGATCAAGATCTTCATCGATCATCTGAATTTGAAGTACTTCATGATCATCAAGAAACTGATCAGACGGCAGACTAGATGAGCTGAGAAGTTATTCAAATATAACTTCAAGATCATATATCAGTCAGAAAAGCAGAATCTGAAAGCAGATGCGCTGATCAGAATGTCAGACGTCAAGTCAGTTGAATCAAATGATGATCGAAAGCTATATCAGCATCAGATGCTATTGTCAGCAAGCACATTTGAACTGCAATCAATAGAAGATGATCAAGATCTGACTCAGATCTTGCTCATATTTAGCTCATATTCGAAACAGGAATCGAAAGCTAACGAGAATTCGATCGAAAAGATGATTTTTATTCAGAATTGAATTATAGTCAAAAATCAAATGAATCAACAATGTATCGATATTCAAACAGTCATAGAACAGAACAGAAAAACTTGTCAAGATATGAGTCTAGACAATTGCAGAGTACTGAACGAAGTACTCTGAAAGAATGATAGACTGTGAGTCTCTCAGTCAATGATCACTCAATTAATAAGAAAAGCACATGATCTTTCGATCAGTGATCATTCTGACATGAATCAAACGTTAGACTTGTTAAGACGATCAAATTGCTGGTCGAAGATGAGAACAACAATCAAACGCTACATTCAGAACTGTTACGTTTGTCGTAGGTCAAAAGCATCAAGAGATCAAATCAATGAACTATTGAAGTCATTGCTTATATCTGAACAACGATGGCAAGACATATCATTGAATTTCATTATCGATTTATTGAAAAGTGATGAAAGCAACGCGATTCTGACAGTAATAGATCGATTATCTAAAGAACGTCACTATATACTCTGTTGATCAGATGACGAAGAAACTTTCGCTGAACAAACAGTTAAGCTGCTGCTGATATGAATCTTCAGAACTCATGAGCTATCAAGATCAATAGTTTTCGCTAGAAATTCATAATTCATATCGATTGTCTGAAAGTCTTTATGTCTGAGACTCGACATTAAGGTGAAACTATTCATCAACTATCACTCACAGATCGACGATCAAACGAAAAGAGCGAATCAGAATGTAGAACAATATCTACGAAGCTACTGCTCATACATGCAAGATGACTGGTTCGTCTGACTATCTATGACTGAATTCGTCAATAACAATGCTATTTCGTCGTCAATTGAACAATCAGCGTTCTTTCTGAACAAGAACTTTCATTCTCATATGAGCTTCGATTCAAATTCAACTGAATATAAGATCATTCGAGCTAGAATTCAAGCGAGCAAAGCAAAGAATATATTCGAACACATGAAACGATCATTAGCGTTGATCAAGCAGACATTAGCAAGAGTCAGAGTCACAATGAAGAAACAGACTGACAAGCATCGAAAGAAAATGATCTACAAGATAGATGACATAATGTTTCTGAATTCTAGAAACATTACGATCGCAAGATCGTTCAAGAAGCTGAATGATAAAATGCTAGAATCTTTCAAGATTCTGACTGAGATCGAACATGCATATCGACTGAAACTGTCATCGACAATGAAGATTCATTCAGAGTTCGTTTCGAATCTGCTACGACTGAATTTGAAAGACTCTCTTGAAGAACAACGAAATGAGTCGTCTGATTCTATAGTGATAGATGACGAAGACGAATGAAAAGTGAAGAACATACTGAACTTCAGACACTACGAACAAGACAAACGACTGCAATATCGTGTCAATTGAAAAGACTATGACGTCGATCTACATTGATACAATGTCGATGAAAATGAGTTCGAAGACTGCTCGAAGATCGTAAATGACTTTCATCAGAAGTATTCGAACAAGTCAAGTTAGAAATCGACTCAACAAGAATCGATCGATTGAACTGCAGCAATGAGAACATTACTAGATGAAGAAAGAGAGTAATGTTGCGAGCATGCATCTCTGTTACTTCTGATTAGTCTGATTAGCCTAACATAGACTAGTATAGAGCTGTGAGTAGAGCTGTTGTTGACACGCTAGCGGTCTAGCGTGCCTTCGTGAGTAAAACTCACGTCGTGTTGCATCTTCTTTCTACTTCAGCTTTGAACTTCTAGTTAGAATACACTCATATGATTCGCTCTATGCAGATTCATAACACAAAGCTTTATAGTAAATTCTTCTGATGTCGATTCATCAGTTAACTCAAGCAGCTAATTTTCAAGTGCTGCTCGACTAATAAAAGTTAGACTGATCACGTTGAATTGAGTCATCGAGATCGAGTCAAATTCGTGACTCATCAAGACTTAATTTGAGTCAGAATTCTTAATTCAAGTATTCAAGTTGAGTCAGAGAGTTGAAATCAAGTATCGACTCGAAATTTTCGACTCGACTCGTCAAAACATGAAGATAAATAGATAAATATTCTATTATGACTCTCTATTATGACTTTCTATCATAGCTTTTCTTCATGACTTCTCTTCATGACTTTCTATCAAACAGTCTTCATAGTTCAAGAATGCAGCTCATCAGATCAATACTAATGATTGAAATATCAACGCTAACGTTTTGCGCTAGACTTCTCGTTGCATCGTCGAGTCATTTCAAAATTTTCATGATTTATTGAACTCTTTTTCATTCAATCATCAATCACTAATACAAAATCAATACTAGATTGATCTTGAATTAATAATTCTGAAATTTCAATTGACAGACAAGTTACACAACTTGTCAATCTCAAATGTAAATTATATGATCAATTGTTGATTAATTTAATATTATTTATTGATTGATAATTATTTACATCATTGAGTTTTCTTTTCAGAAAACTTATTGATTGTTTATCAATAATTCATCAATCAGCGATGAAACTCATCTGTACGTGATGCTGACTTCGAATCTACTGTTTAGCTACAGTAGAGTCTAAAGATTATCAAAAGTTTGAATGACATCGATGCGTTGTGTGATGATGAAGCGCTGTGCGTTGATCGCGTGCAGAGTTTTCGCGATCACGCAGACTTTGATAATCTCAATGCGCATACTACAAAGCAATCTGCACGCAGATGAGAAAGTCAAATAGAACGCAGAACTACGAGGGAAATCGCTTATGAAAATCATTCGATTCAGCATCTCGTCGTCGCGATGACAAGAACTGAGACAGAACACTCTCGCGTTTGATCTGTTGAGAGTGATTAGCAGAAAGAACTTGAATCACGAACATTCTTTAAATTTACATGCTAACTACGTATAGATCTTGTTAAGACTGCATGCCTGTTACTACAACATGAGTAACTCACGAGTCTTGTTAAGTTCAACATGAGCAAACTCGAGAGTCTCGTTAATATTGTTTAACAGACGTTCAAACACAGACATTTTATACATAGATGATACGCTGACGAGAAGACTTTGTTAAGAGAAGAGAAACACAAGCGAATTAGTAGAAAATAATCGAACTACGCTGTCTGATTAGAAGTGTAGCATACAAACATCTCTGCAAGACATGATCGATCTGCATGAGAAAGATCTCTACAGATAACACGAAACAGATGAGTTGCACGCTTTACAAGCGAAGCGAGCGTCTGCGAAGCGTGATATACAATGACGACAACTGTCAATCTCGAGAATCTCATTTCTTCACTGAGCTCTGACTCTCGAATGTCTTGATGATAGAGTCAATCTCTAGTCAAAGACATCATCTGTATAGCTCGAGAGAACAGTAGCGTGTGTCGATGTGATTAAAGAAGAAATTGACTGCGATACGCATGCGTATCGCAGACGAAACGTCTGCGATTCATGCCCAAGAAGTAAACTGTCGAAATCTGAGCAGTGAGAGATCTCGTTTCTCTTGAACTGTGAATCTGTCGCAAGAAAACTTTCTGAGTAATTTCTCGAGTCTAAAGGGGAAATCAGCATAGAGATCGTGCTCTATGTATGTTGCATGCAACGTATACAACATATTTTTAATAGACACTCTGACAATGCACATCAGAATCAAACGCATAGATCTGAACATTTATCTGCACTCTAGAAACGTTTCAGACACGAATAGCTCGCGATGTGACTGCGAATGAAGTCATCAGACGACGAAGCATGTACTCATGCACTGCTCGAACTGATCGCATCTGCGATCAAGAATGCTACAAGATGCTGACTTCTCAAACTATTGAATAATCGTCGTCATCACGAAGAGTCTCAGAGCAGTAGCGAAGATGATGATGAAAACAAAGCTCTTGAAGCAATTTAGAGTGACTAGAACACTCATTCTCTAACGTGCAATCAACGCGAACAAATTTGATACATAGTCTCAAAACTCACTGTTTCAACTGCGTGAAGCAGTCGTATAGACTGCGAGTGATTTTCTATCTCAAAGAGTTTTGTTCACTCGATACAAATAGCATAAAGTTTCTCATGAGTCGATCTAATCAATGTCACAAGAATGTATAAATTTATTATTATTATTATTATTATCAATAATTCATCGATCAGCAATGAAACTCATCTGTACATGATGCTGATTATGAATCTACTATTTAACTACAGTAAAGTTTAAAGATTATCAAATGTTTGAATGACATCAAGATGCTGCGTGATGATGAAGCGCTGTGTGTTGATCACATGCAGAGTTTTCGTGACTGTGTAGACTTTGATAATCTCAATGCACATGTTACAAAGCAATCTGCATGCAGATGAGAAAATCAAATAGAATGCAGAACTATGAGAAAAATCGCTTATGAAAATCATTTGATTCAGCATCTTGTCATCATAATGACAAGAACTGAAACAGAACATTCTTGCATTTGATCTGTTGAGAATGATTAACAGAAAGAACTTAAATTATGAACATTTTTTAAATTTATATGCTAACTACATATAAATCTTGTTAAGACTGCGTGTCTGTTACTACAACATGAACAACTTATGAGTCTCATTAAGTTCAACACAAGCAAACTTGAAAGTCTCATTAATATCATTTAACAGATGTTCAGACACAGACATTTTATATGTAAACAATATGCTGATGAGAAGACTTTGTTAAAAGAAAAAAAAATAAGCAAATTAATAGAGAATGATTGAACTACGCTGTCTGATTAAAAGTGTAACATATAAACATTTCTGCAAGACATGATCAATCTGCACAAGAAAGATTTCTACAGATAATGTAAAACAGATGAATTGCACACTTTACAAGCAAAGTGAGCATTTGCAAAGTATGATATACAATGATGATAACTGTTGATCTTAAGAATCTCATTTCTTTACTGAACTCTGACTCTTGAATGTCTTGATGATAGAATCAATCTCTAGTTGAAGACATCATTTATATAACTTAAAAGAACAGTAGCACATGTTGATGTAATTAAAGAAGAAATCGACTGCAATATGCATGCATATTGCAGATGAAATGTTTACAACTTATGCTTAAGAAGTAAACTGTCAAAATCTGAGCTGTTATGATTCTAGTCTTCATTTATTCTTTCTAGTTTTCGTCTTGATTTCATTCTAATCGAGTCTAGTGAGCATTCAAGCTAGAAGTGATGTCATTGAGACTCTGCATCATATGTGTAAGACGTCAATTCAATCGAGTCTAGCACAGAGCTGAGAAACACACATATAAGAATCGAGTTCTTTTCTGTAGATACTTTTCTCTCTTAGCATTTATCTATTAGTTAAATGACATTTATATGACTCGCTTTATGCTGATCTTTAACAGTAAATAAATGCTAATCAACTACTCTGCTATCGACGTGTAGACGATACGAAATAATCTACTTCTATTCAGAAAATTCGCAAGAAATTCTTTGAATTACTTTCATCAAATTTACTCAAATTTATCAAAATCATCAAATCTCTTCTTATCACAATCTATCTATCTTTATCTTCTCATCATGATACGTGACAACGAGTCAGTCAAGTCATGAACAGCTCGCTTGCTTAGAAGCACTGCAAATAAACGAGTTTCTTTACTATCTTTCGATGTCTCAACTGAAGCTAAGAACATCGAGATCTCATGAAACATTAAAATCAAAGAACAACTACGTCAGTGAGTTCTTGATCAGTCGAACGAAATCATTAAGATGTTAAACGAGTTAAGAGATCAACGAGACATGACTTTGAAATGCAACGAGCATTGAATCGATCTACAAGTTGATCACATCAAGAGACTTAATGAGCTAGAGATCAATCAAACGACAATAGACACTCAAGAAGAGATTATCATCGAACTATGAAAGAAAGTATTGAGTCTCAAAAAGAAACAGCGTTCAGCGAATCATTCTCGATCTCAACAGTCTACTGAGTCTTGATCTACTACGAATCATCTATCTCAGCAAGATATTGAGTCGGAAGCTTCTATCGAGAATCATACTTGACGAGAGATGTTTAAATCATCGTTCAAATCATTCGCAAATGATCATCATCGATTCTACAAATTTTCGAATTCATTTATATTCACTGATGAAGACGAATCGAGTTGAAAAGATTGAAGAAACAAGATGAACGACAAGCTGATTGTCAATGTCGATCAATTCGATGATGAGATCATTTGTATTGTTTACATGATGTCTAGACTAGAAGATGACGCTGTGAAGCACATCTTCGCTCGACGTCGTTTTGATTTTTCGAATTCATTTACTTCGATCTACGAGCTATTCGATTATTTGAAAGAAATATACAATGAACTGAATAAGAATCGAAAGTCTCGACGCGAATACAACGCTCTGAGACAAGCAGACAAGTCTTTCAATGTCTTCTACTTCGACTTTATGAAGCTATTCAGCTATCTCAATTATGATGATTGCACTCTGATGAACGATCTTCAAAATGAAATCAACAATCGCTTGCAGAACGCTCTATCAGTCTGTTTAGAGAACTTTACTTCGCTCTCTCGTCTAAAGAAATTCCTTCAAGATGTGAATAATAAACAGCGAGTCAACTATCAGCTACGCAGCGAACGTTGCACTGTCATTGTCAAAGTCACTGTCATACCTGACAAATGCACTACTCTCTTGTCGATGATGACTTCGATAATCAATTATGTTAAGTCGACTATCTTTTCTATCTTTGAGTCAGCGAGATCATCAATCATTTGCTACATCTGCAAGATTTTGAGTCACTTGTTCAAGAATTGCTCTCAGCTGAACAAGATTAACATCTCTGCTCTTCAAGCTTTCATTCTTCGTTTACATGAAATCGTCATTTCGAAGAATAAAGAGAATGAGAAAATGTCTTCTTTCGAGAATAGCGAGACAAAAAACTAGTGACTTTCATCAAAGACGCAATGAAAGATGTGTTAATTTCTTCAACGATGAGCATGTCAGATGACTCTTTTGCTTCTGAATCTTTGATCATTAAATGTGTACTTTCTAACAATGAAATTAGTTACTCATTGAAGTCATTGATTGACATCGAAGCTGCTGACTATTCGTTTATTGATGAAGTGATCGCGCAGATTGTTTGTGATCAGTTGCAAATCAAGTTTCTGACTTTGATCAAAGCAAAGTCAATACGAGAATTCAACGATCATTATGCAAAAAAACTCATTACTCATGTCATCTATTCAAATCTGACAGTTCAAGATCATATGATTAACATTGCTTCTATGTTAATCACTCGATTAGATTAACATCAAATGATTCTTGAAAAAACATGAATGAACAAAATCAATCTAGTAATTGATATGCAAATCGATTTTCTTCGATTTTCGAATTTCAACCCTACTAGTCAGAGATCAATTGCTTTACTCTCAAGCAATAAATCAATCACGAAACAGAAGAGCTTGACTTCTACTCATATACTAAAGAGATCTTTCACTTTCGTTACATCTCAATTCAGTCAGAAATAACTCTCTTTCAGTCAAAAGAAGAGCTCAATCGAACAGTTAAAATCGCGTGATGCGACTTTAACTAACGTCAAAATCTCTAAATCAACGTCAGATTCAACGAACATTGCAATGATAGAGACTGCAACTTATAGAATGTTAGTCAAACGATCAGACGTGAAGACTTTTGCTGTTATTGTCTCGAAAATTGATCGACTCATAACTACAGTTGAAAATAAGCTCGAAGAAGTGAATTTGCATGAGCTTTCACACGTCAAGATTCTCAAAGAGGTCAAAGTCAAGCTTCTCTTCGAGTATCATGACTATCTAGACGTGTTCGATCGAGCTATGATTGATCAGCTATCATCTCATCATTTCTACGATCACAAAATTGAATTGATTGACGAAGAAACGTCTCTTTGAAGCAGACTTTATCAGATGTTCAATCACAAACTTCAGAAGATAAAGAAGTATTTGATCGATCATTTAAACAAAGAGTTCATTTTCTTCAGCTTCGCATCATACGTCTCGCTCATCTTGTTCATCGAAAAGAAAGACGAAAGTCTGCGTTTCTGCGTTGATTACAGAAAGCTCAATGCTTTGATCAAACGAGATCGTTATTCTTTGTCATTGATAGATGAGACTTTCGCTCGTATACAAGAAAGCAAGTATTTGACTCGATTGAACATCATTGTCGCGTTCAATAAACTACGTATGCATTCAGATAGCGAAGATTTGACTATCTTTATTATCTTTTTTGACTCATACAAATATCATGTAATGCTCTTTGAATTAACAAATGAATCGACGTTCTATCAACACTATATGAACGACATGTTGTTCAAATATCTACATAAGTTTTGTCAGATTTATCTAGATGACATTATCATCTACAGCAAGATCTTGAAGAAACACAAGTGACATGTATGATTGATCTTGAACAGACTACGAGAGGTCGATCTACAGATAGACATAAACAAGTGCGAGTTTCATATGCAGAAAATCATCTTTCTAAAACTATTGATATTCATTGAGAAACTGAAGATGAATTCACGAAAGATACAAGCAGTAGTGAAATGATCTACACTCAATAATCTCACTCAGATACAGTTCTTCATTGACTTCTGCAACTTCTATCGACGCTTTATCAAGAACTTTTCGAAGATTATTCATCTTATGATTCAACTTACTCAAAAGAAGATCATATTTGAATGAAACAAAGTCTGTCAGATGACATTTGATCATATGAAGAGACGTATGATCGAGACTTTTATACTACGTCACTTTGATCAAACTCGTGAGACTATTCTCGAAATCAACTCATTCGACTACGTCAATGATGAAGTTCTTTCTCAATATGATGACGAAGAAATTCTACATTCAATTGCTTTCTATAGCAAGAACATGTTTTCTGCTGAATGCAACTACGAGATATATGATAAAGAGCTGCTGATCATCATTTGAGCATTTGAGCATTGACGACTCAAATTGAAACTGACTGACATTTCTATCAAGATGTTCATCGATCATCAAGCACTCATCTTATTGATGAAAGATAAAGAGCTTAGCAGATGACAGATGCGTTGAGTACAAAAGCTCGCTGACTTCAACTTCAAGATAATGTATTGATTTGACAAACAGAACATTAAGATCGATGCATTAACTCGTCAAGCTGACGTCGTGCTCAGAGATTCAGAAGATGAGCGTGTTCGCTATCAATGAATCACTATTCTGACTTCGAATCGAATGAAAATTGCTGATTTAAAGAAGAACATCAGTGAATCAATCTATAAACAGATTCTTGAGATTAATGAGATTGACGAGAATTGTACGCTACTTCGCGAAGCAATAGCAAGAGATGAGACACAATATGAAGATATCAAATTGAAGAATTGTTGAACTCAGAATGAAATCTTGTATCATGATAGTCAGATATGAGTCTCGTTCAATGAGCTTCTACAAATAAATCTGATTCGTGAGATGCATGATTAATTATCAGTTGATCATTCTGATATTCTTAGAACTGTGAAAGTCATAAAGCGAAACTACTATTGATCATTCATGCGAAAAACAATAGATCAATATATTTGAAACTGCTATATCTGTCAACATTCAAAAACATCTAGAAATAAATCAAATGACTTGCTTTAATCTCTATCAATATCTGAACAGCGATGACAAGACATAGCAATGAACTTCATTATTAATCTATTTGATTCAAGCGAGTACAACGCTATTCTGACAATCATCTGCAGATTGTCAAAGAAAAGACATTATATTTCTTGCATCACTGATGATGAAGATATCACTGTCGAAAAGACAGCTGAAATGCTGATTCAATTAGTATATTGAACTTATGATCTATCAAGCTTCATAGTATCTGATCGAGGTTCGCAATTCATCTCTATACTATGAAAGTTTCTTTGCAAACGACTGAGCATTTTTCTTCGATTGTTCATCATCTATCATTTTCAGATCGACGATCAAAGCGAACGAGTCAATCAGAACGTTGAGCGATATTTTCGATTCTTCTGTTTGTATATGCAGAATGATTGATCTAAGTGACTACTCATGATCGAGTTTGTCAACAATAACGTCTTGTTCTCAGTCATCTTCTTGATCTTCTTCTTCATGAACAAGAGCTTTCATTCTCGTATGAGCTTCGACTCTGACATCATCGAGTATGAAAGCACTCGCGAACGCTTGCAGATCGATCGAGTCAAGAATATATCTGAACAAATGAACAAGACATTGATCTTCGCTCGTGAAGCTCTGATCAAAACATGAAAACAAATGATGAATCAAGTTAACAAGCATAGAAAGAAGATCAATTACAAGATTGAATCAAGAATGTTTTTGAATGAACGAAACATCATTACAGCGAAACTCTTCAAAAAATTGAATGACAAGATGCTTGATTCTTTTCAGATCATTGACTTCATTGACTCATTCTATAAATTGAAACTACTCAAGACTATGCGTATACATGATGTATTTCATTCAGAGCTTCTTCGTCTCGTCGTCAATGATTCTCTGTCTGATCAGAAGAATGAATTCTCGAGATCAATAGTGATAAACGATGAAGATGAATGAAAAATTGACGATATATTGAACTCTCGATGATATTGAAGACGACTTCAATATCGAGTCAAATGAAAGAGCTATGACAACGATCTCAACTGATATAACGCTGACGACGAATTTATGAACGCTCAAGAGATGATTGATGACTTTCATATCAAATATTCAAGAAAAGCGCACTAGAAAACAACATTCATGCGAACATGAATATTCGAGAGAGAGAAGTAATGTTATGATTCTAGTCTTCATCTATTCTTTCTAGTCTTCGTCTTGATTTCATTCTAATCGAGTCTAGTGAGCATTCAAGCTAGAGATGATGTCATTGAGATTCTGCATCATATGTGTAAGACGTCAATTCAATTGAGTCTAGCACAGAGCTGAGAAACATACATATAAGAATCGAGTTCTTTTCTGTAGATACTTTTCTCTCTTAGCATTTATCTATTAGTTAAATGACACTCATATGACTCGCTCTATGCTGATCTCTAATATGAGCAATGAGAGATCTCATTTTTCTTGAACTGTGAATCTGTTGCAAGAAAACTCTCTGAGTAATCTCTCAAGCCTAAGAGAAAAACCAGCATAGAAATCATGCTTTATATATGTTACATGCAACGTATACAACATATTTTTGATAGATGAATCAGAATGTGTTCATCATGAAGAATGTACAGAAACTGAAGACATCAGTTCAACTGCTTAACAAGCAATTGCATATACAGAGAAGCATGTATCTTTCAATGAAAATCACAATATGAGTGAACATGACAAGAGAAGAAATAATGATGAGAAAGCAATGTTTCAGAGATGATCTGTCATCGCTTTGCAAGAAATGAGAGATCATGATTAAAATAATAAACAGAAGAGAAATAAAAAAGATACAGAAGAAGTTGATTGAACAGATTCTATAGAGAATTGCAGACATGTCAACAGATCAAAGAAATCTAATCATGTCACTTTGCAAGCTGAATAGCGATGACATTTTTCTTCACGCAGTTAGCTCAGATGCTTAAGCAAATCTGAAAAAGACTCAGACATGAGCAAAAGAAATTGCAAGTTCAATATGCATAACACGTTGAATCTTTGCAGTGCTGACATATGAAGTATACATTATAATAGACATGAACAATCAGGAAAAGATCATTGAAAGACTGATAAAAGATAACATAAGACTTCATGAAGATCTGAAAGTTCTAAGAATAGTCTGATTCAAGAAGATAGCAGAGAGCAAGAAGATTCATTCATCGCTCATTGTAAAGATCACGATCAAAGCGATGATGAATCAACTAATGAACATAAGCATGCTGAACTCATATCAAGAATGTGCATGCAAGCTATTTGAAAAAAACTGTTGCATCACATAGTGTTTCAAATGTTATAAGTTTGATCACATGATTAAGTTCTGCAGAAAGAATCAGCGCTGTGAAAAGTGCGCAGACAAGCATCACATCAAGAAGTGCATGATGTCTTTAAATAAAAGATGTTGTGTTAACTGCAATGAAAATCATGAACTCTGAAGATGCATCTGTTTCAAGTGACAACAGCAGATGAAACAAACGTTCAAAATTTATAGAAACAGATCATTCAAAAACTTTGAAACATCTAAATACAATTATGCATTCTTCTCACTGTTTCTGAACTCTTTAGATTCAATAAACTCTTCAAATTCAATGAATTCTTTTAATTCAATAAACTTCTTGAACTCAGCAACAGTTATGTTGAAAACATGCAGTTAAATCATTGATGAATCAGCTTGACAGATAGTAGAGATTAAGAAAAGATGAGTTAATCTTTTCTCTTGCATGAATAGCAACTCAGATGAGACAACATTTGAGCAAATTCAGAAATGTTCAATCAGAAAGCAAGAAAGATTCTCAATGATTGAAAGCATACAAAGAGTTTTCTCATTGCAGAATCAACAACAGCTATGAATAACTTTATGATAAAACAATCTTTTCTACAAATTCTACAGTACAACATCAGAAAGTAATTAAGAATTCAAGAATCATTTTTAATTGATAGAAAAATTCATGAATTCAACATAGTAATTATATAGAAGCAAGATTACAACAATAATGATTCACAATCATTTAGCTCAGCACACAACTTCTTTCATTTAATGAAAAACTCATCATCTCAATCAAGAACATGCATATACATTAACAAACATTTAAAATTCAATCAATAAATAGTAAAAACAGCTGAGTCAGACATTTGTTTAATTAAAATATTAACTTGCAACGCAGATAATAAAACGCAAGCGCTAAAACTTCTAAACATTTACAATTCATGCTCATTGTTTACTACATTCATTTCTTATCTGAATGAATTATTCAAGAATGATTGTAAACAACTGATTATAAAAGATTTCAATCTACATCATTCTCATTGAGAGAAGCGAAAATGCTTCACTCATCATACAATAATTGATACTTTACTAAACATCATTACAAACGCAAGGCTGAAATTATTGCTGAAATCAGACACTATTACTTGCAAAGCTCATAATCAATTTATGATGATTGATTTAATCTTCAGCAGTGAGAAAATACAGTTCATGATATGCATGTTAGAATCATACCTAGAGCAAGTCATAGAGGTACAGATAAACGAAGAGTAAATCAGGTAAACGAGAATTCAAAGCTAAAGAGCGAGATCTATCGAGGTGCGAAGACTATATGTATAGAAGAAAGGGAAGCGCTAGGCTCGATAGAGCCTAGGCTCGCTTCGAGAACGCGCGTCTCAGTAAAAGGCTGAGCACGCTCGTAACATTACTTTCTCCCCTCAGTCAAGCAATGATCTCATTGCTTCAATCAGTTCTTTCTTGTTCGTTTCGTTATCGTTCTATTCAGACGTTTCAAGCTCATTTCATCAAGCGTTTCAAGCTCATTTCATCGAGCGTTTCAAGCTCATTTCATCAGGCGTTTCAAGTCTATTTCTTCTTGATATCTGACGCTATTGAAGCAGGCTCACTATCGATTCGTGCCTACTACACGCATGTAGTAGAGCTTGTTCTGTTCATACTGTCGAAATTTCTGAGTTCGACTTCTGATTCTAGAAATTTCTGGTTTCTATTCTGATGACGAGCTCAGTAAAGAGCTAGTCAAGAACAACGCGTTCGTGTTCTTCTGTTCTGATTCTATCGAAATTGCTGGTTTCGAATCAGAGTTCTACTGAAATTGCTGATTTCAGTTCTGATGACGAGCTCAGTAAAGAGGTCAACTGTTGTCTTCTGTTTCACGTCTACTACACGCGTGTAGCAGAGCTTCTGCTTTCGATCGTAGAGCTGCAAAAACCGGCTCAACTAGAAAGCGAATCACTGTCGTGTGATATGTACGAAGCTTTGAATAATGTTAGAATAATATCTAGAGCAAGTCATAGAGATACAGGTAAACGAAGAGTAAACCAGGTAAACGAGAATTCAAAGCTAAAGAGCGAGGTCTATCGAGGTGCGAAGGCTATATGTATAGAAGAAAGGGGAGCGCTAGGCCCGATAGAGCCTAGGCTCGCTTCGAGAACGCGCGTCTCAGTAGAAGACTGAGCACGCTCGTAACAATGCAAATGCAAAATATGAATCAATCTGCATCAGAGATTGAATCATCTTTCAATCATTACAAAGTTATGTTTACAAATAATTTCAGTGCAATTCTCAACTTGATGACTGTGAAAGAAAATGAATACAGAAGCATTGAATGTTTATCTGCAAATACATTTATTTTTGAAATGCTCTTTAAACAACAAGACTATGATGAATGACAAAGTGTGCAAGATTATCAGAATGTTACAGAAGATTATTGAAAAATCTACTCTTTTGACAAAATCATCAAATTAAGCAAAAGACTTTTGAAATCAAAGCTGCTTTGAAGTAGTAATGAAATCAAGATGACTGTGAATCATATGAAAAACACAAGATACATTAAAAGCATGAAATGAATATCTGAAGCATAATGATCATAAAAACAAGATCATTTGACAAATAAAATGCATACACTTCAGATCACAAATGCATGAACTGAGTGAAGCATTCAAATCAATATGATGTTTTGCAAAATGAGCTAGAATCGAAAATCAACTATCTAAAAAGCTTTCTCAGTTTTCATCACTGAAGCGAAGTGACATTGATCATATGATAACGACGTTCGAGAAAAAAATCGAAATACTGCGAGAAAAGTTCTTTTTCTCATCTTCTCAAGTGAATGTTAACAACATTGCAGAATCATTCATATTTCTGACAGTCTCATTCAATTCACGCATCACAGAAGATGAAGTGAAGCAGACAAAGCATCAAATGTTTCAGATATTTCAAACAAAGTGCTTTAAGTGAGTCTCACAGAACTGATCTCAGTATTAATGAATTTATTCAACGCATGCATAATACACAAGTATCATTCAAAGCAGTTCAAAAAGACTCAGACAATAGTATTATGCAAATTGAAGAAAAGCAATTATATTGATTCAAATACATATCAATTCATTGCTTTGCTTGATATCATGAGCAAAGCGCTGAAGTCGATCATGATCAAAAGACTGAGTGACATAGTTGAGACTCATTGCATGCTATCAAATGCTCAAATGAAAGTGAGATGCAAGCAATTCATGATCTCAACATTAGATTTATTGATAAATCAAGTTCTGTCAGAAACTAAGCTAGACTAAAGATACTATCAATATAAAAGACTGATATTATTATTACTTTGATAAAATCTAGGTACAAGACAATACATCAGATAATGTACAAGATGAAAGACAAAGAACGAAAGAAAAGAATGAAAGCTCGACTTTTATATACATGAATCAAACAGAATCAAGACTAGACAGTAGTTCTATTGACTTAAGATTGCAGAAGTTCACGCACATGACTGAGATAATTAAAACAGAATTGCTGAGACTAAATTAAAATGATGATGACTAGATTGATGACTTGATTCATTGAACTGCAAAACAGATTCAATGAATCAAGATTATTTAAGATATCAACGATTTATGTTCTAAATCAAGTTGATGATCTGACATCATGACAAGTTCACACAGTGTGAGACTGTGAAATCAAATATGTGATCTTCATGCTAAGCTTAAACGTCGTTGAAATGTTTAATTAAGTCTCACACATCAGACTTCTACATATGCTGAAAATAAAAAGAATGTTAAACTATATAATTGAATGATCATGCAGCTTTCTAAATAATTGAAAAACATTGCTTATATTCAATGAATAAATGAGCAACATGCGCAAGATAAACGCAGACATATTGCAGAGATTTCTCATTTCATTGATTCTTTTTCTATTCTTCAACGCAAGTTTAATCAAAAAATGCAAAGCATTGAGAATTAAAATTGAAGTGTTTGACTTCATAAATGATATTAACATTTTAGTCTACAACAGATTCACTGAAGAAATTTGTAAAACATTGAGCAAAGCATATGATGTCTGCATGAAATGAGCTTGCATTCATGACACAACGTTTGCATTAGAAAAATATGAGCTTACACATTTCATTAGAAAATCGAAGAGATTTAACATGATAACTAGCATATAAATAAAAGACTCAGTTATTAAATTAAAATCAGATGTATAAGTTTTAAAGATGCAACTGAACATGAAACTGTGATGAGACGTGCATCTTTGATAAATAAAGATGAATCACGTCATAAGAATGCAGACACTTAATTGTCTCAAAGTCTTTACATAAGAAGTTATCTTCACAAAAGCAAGACAAGTATACTCAGCAGTAGTAAGATCAGAAATTGCATTTGAAGCATTAATTTGACATCAACATGACAAGAAAGATGAACTGTTGAGCAAAGAATGCAGATTAAAAACACTTCAGAATCAGACTCTGCATCATGTAGCAGAAGTGTTCAAAAGAGTAAGCATTGAAACTTTAAAAATGAAAACATACATAAGTTTGCTACATGTTCATTTGAACATGTTATAAGACAAGATCATGCTACACAGTTGAATTGATGATTGAACACAGAAGATCAGACAAGCATGCAAACTAATACATGCTCATCTGATGAAAGTTAATTGCATCATTTCTTGCTTACTCATCATCAAGAAAATAGTACTTCTAAATGTTTTCATTCAAAAAGATGCAAAGTTACAGTCAAGATGTAAACAATGCATCTTCTTCTTCACAATGATTTCAACAAGCAATAGCATCATAATAGCGCAGTATCACAAAGATCAATGAAATCAATAATAAAAAAAGTATAGAGAATGTGTTGCAAACATTAACACAATTTCAGCACAAAGATTACATCTGAGCAATAAGATGATAAAGATGCGTGATGATCTTCAAAAAGCGAAAAGTATTCTTGCAATGCATATCAGAATTGAACACATAAATTTGAATGTTTATCTGCACTTTAAAAACGTTTCAGACATGAATAGCTTGCGATGTGACTGCAAATAAAGTCATCAGACAATGAAGCATGTACTCATGCATTGCTTGAACTGATTGCATCTGCAATCAAGAATGTTACAAGATGCTGACTTTTTAAACTATCAAATAATCATCATCATCACGAAGAATTTCAAAGCAGTAGCAAAGATGATGATGAAAATGAAGCTCTTGAAGCAATTTAAAGTGATTAGAACACTTGTTCTTTAACATGCAATCAACATGAACAAATTTGATACATAGTCTCAAAACTCACTGTTTCAACTGCGTGAAGCAGTTGTATAAACTGCGAGTGATTTTCTACTTCAGAAAGTTTTGTTCACTCGATACAAATAGCATAAAGTTTCTCATGAATTGATTTAATCAATGTCACAAAAGTGTATGAATTTATTATTATTATTATCAATAATTCATCAATTGATAATTAATCAATCATTTTATTCATTTTAATGAGTTTTCAAGTTCTCAATGTTCATTTGTTGATCAATGTTATATTAATCATTGATTAATAATAAATTAATAGAATGAGATTATATCTGAGAAGAAATTTTGATGATATGTCAATGATAAGCGCAACATATGTGAAGATATTATAAGTAAATTCATGATTAATCGCTTATTGATAATGAATTGATCAATTATTATTTGTTGATCAATTATTGATTAATTATCAATAGAATAATAGAATTGATGTGATATATTTTAGAAGATTATTTTAGATGCTGTTTTCTATGATTTTAGATTACATTATCAGTAGCGCAGAAAAGCGAAATTATGCGCATGATTATCTGATCATGCTTGAACACTTTGCATGATTCATTGAGCTTTAGTGTTGATCTGTCGAGTTGTACTCTCTCATAGTTCTTCGTCATGACTTTCTATCATAGCTTTCTACAATAGCTTTCTATCAAAGCTTTCTATCAAACGATCTTCATGTTCTTCTTCATATTTCTCTTCATGTTCTTCTTCATGTTCTTCTTCATTTTTCTCTTCATGTTTTTCTTTATAACTTTCTATCAAAAAGATAATGCAAAAAGATAATGCAAAGACGAAAAATCGGAAAGATTTCTATATTTAGCTCTCTTGACGTCATATTCAATTGCTTGACGAGTCAAGTCGAGAACTTGAATCGAGTATTGATTTAAAGTCAATATCAGATCGAATCAGAATGTTGAAATCGAGTATTCAAGTTGAGTCAGAAGATTGATATCAAAACTCAATTCAACGATCAGTCTAATAAAAGTGATTCAAATGACTGAATTATTTATAATAAATGATGATGTAATAAATCAATTTGAATGTTCAATAATTCAAACTTTATTCAGTACTATCTTCAAATCAAAAGAAATTAAGTCAGTATGCTTTCATGCAGATTGAATGATAAATTCTTTGAAGACTTTGATTCAAAACTCGTTGAATGCAGTTAAAAATTCAACTTTTGAAAAGATTTCATCATTCATTTGAACAGCTCGATTAATCATCTTTGAATGTCAATGCTTTAATGACTGAAATACATACACATTTAGCGATTGAAGCAGATAAGTAGTATGCAAAGATAAGCTGAAGAATATGATCTTGTGATTCTCACAGTAGAATAGAAATTCGCTTGTATGATGAGATTCATAATCATTCATCACAAGCAATCTTTAAGCTTTCTTTTGATGTTTTTGATTAAAGCAATTGAAGTGCTTCAATCATCAAAGAAAAATTCAGTCATTTGAATAGTCTGTATCAAAGATAGTGATTAGCACGTCATCATCAACTGTAGACTGATCGCGTCGAATTGAATTATTGAGGTTGAGTCAAGTTCTTGACTCATCAAAACTTGATTTGAATCAGAATTCTTGACTTAAGTATTTGAGTTGAATCAAAATGTTTGACTTAAGTATTTAAGTCAAATCAGAGAATTGAAATTGAGTATCAATTTGAAATTCTCGACTTGATTCATCAAGACATGAAGCGAAGTACTATTAATATTTATTTGAATATCTGATAATGCAACAAAATAATGCAATTGATGAAAGAAAATTCATGCTTGTTCATTTACTACTGCTAATCTGAGATAATTATTATCTCAGAATTCTTCTTCTTTTCATTCTTCTCATTCTTTGTGAGTAGCTAAAGAATTGCTCGACTTCACTAAAGAGTGCGCGCGTAGATAATAGAATCAAATTTGATAAATAACTTAGTAAAACTAATAATATGAGAAATTAACATTAAGCTACGAAGTACAGAAGTGAATCATTCTTTATATAACTAAAAGATCTGATTAAAGCATTATTGATGAATCAAATGAGAATCTACAAGATTGCATGCAACTTATGCAGAAATTCTTAAGAATCAACAGTAGCATTGAAGAATGTCATTCTCTGATGAAATTCTGATTCTTGTAGATCTAGAATCAAACATCTTCAAAAATCAATGATGATCTTTGCAATTTATGTAAGTCTTTAAAGAATCGACAGTAGCATCAAAGAATGTCATTCTTTGATGAAATTCTGATTCTCATAAGTTTAGATTCTGATGTTCTCTGCAATTTATGTAGAGTTTCTAAAAAGTTGATAATAATATTCATGTTTATTCTCTGATGAACTCTGATTCTTATAAATCTAGATTCTGACAATTATTTTCTTTTTTAATAACAACATTCTCATTGTTGAATTGTGATTGATTGCAAGCAGAGAGACAATGACATCATGCAACGCATGACATCAGAACTCATTGTGTATCATTGTGTTCTTAAAATTCTCTTTTAATAGCGTGTGTGCATTGTTTTATTCTTCAAATCACAAGCATTGAATCTTTAAAGAATTGACAGTAACATTCATGTTTATTCTTTGATTCTCATAAATTTAGATTCTGATGATAGCATATTTTTTAACTTCTGATTTTCATAAATGTAGATTGAGCATTCTCTGCAACTTATGTAAAGTCTTTAAACAGTCAGCAGTAGCATTCATATTTATTCTCTGATTTTCATAAATCTGAATTCTGATAATTATTTCATTGTTTCATTATATTTCAACTGTTGCTTTGCAGATGTTTTAATGATCTCAACTCTTTCTTTCATTAGCATATGCACGTCAGTTAAACTTAAATTCTCATGATGACAATTGTAGCAAGAGTTGAGATTTACTCAATTTGAAGTTTTTTCTTCTATAAATGATACTTGATAGTAGAAGTAGACAATGAGCAGAAGATAGTATCAGATAGTAGAAATAAACAATGAACAGAAGAATGATGCTTCTGTTGTTTGTTTTGACTAGCGCAAGAATGATGATCATTGATGTTTATGTTTATTTGTTGTGAAGTAATAAATTTTTATCAATTCATCTCTTTTATTTTCTGCGTGATCTTCAGGTTTCTTTCTTCTTCAACTTTTATTCTTGCATTCAATCTTCATTTCATTATTTTACTTGATTTTTTATTCATTCTGTAGAGTAGTTCTATGCAATTTCTTTAAGTATCATGATCATAGTGAATATGAATCAACTTCTTGATTTAATGATGATGAGCTGATGATATCTTGAATGAAGATGAAGAAGTTTAAAAGAAGTGAATAATACAATTCTTCATCATATCTTTCTTTTAAAACATGAAATGTGTTTGCATGTCATCTGTCTTTATCTTGCATCAGCGCGCTCATTGTGTCTGCTGCTTACATTTAATTTTCTCATTCTTATGTCATTTTTGATCAGAGATCTGTCTTTTTTTCTCTTTACATAAGAAATCTTACATCATTAACTCAGCATCATAAAACAGCTCTGAATGTGTATAGCAAGAAAATTGCAATACAACTTTTGAATAAATGTAAAAAGTGTACAGAAAGAAATGTAAACTGCATAAAAATAAAGTTTTCTATTGAAAAGAATTTCAAGAAATGCACATTATGCATTGTTATTGAAGCAAATTGCAAGTATGAGTCGTAAGTATAATTTTAAGTAACTTTCAGATGTGAAAATTTGATGATTAATTGATGTTTTTAGAACGTTTGAGAATAAAATGTTCAAGAAGAATTCTGCGTTTAGTCTCATCAGCTCTTTATTTTCATTATCTTGTTTAAATTCAAGTTCTTCTTTTTTTCATTCTTGTTTAAATTTTTTTCAGCTCATTGTTGCATCTGATTCTGAATTTGTAATTGAAAGAATGATAATCATCTTTTGCAATTCTTCTTTCAATTTGACTCAGAATTAGATATTTCTTCAATTTGAAGAATATGTAAAACAAAAGCTGCATTTTTTAAGTTTTGATATTGAAATTAATAAAAATAATATCAATGATATGAAAAAAAATGTAAAAGATGTCATTATTAATTGTAGAAAAATATGAGAATTAATCACAATATAAAAGATTCAAATCAATGATTTCTTATGTTGAATTATGAAGCAGAATAGAATTATTGAAGAGTTGAAGAAACAGATTGAAAAGTTTGTTTCTTTTCAATTCTCACTCATCACTGTGATTCAAAATACTTTGATGATTCTTATGAGTTATGAAGCGAAAGAAACATGTTCTTCTATGATGTCATCTTTATTCTTATCTTCTTTGCTTTCATTCTTGTCTTCTTTGTTCTTTTATATCTTTCTGTCTTCATTCTCATCTGATTCATTTCTGTTGATGACTTTTTCTTTCTTCTCATCTTTGATGTTGATCATGCAATTTATCATTGAAGAAATGAAGAATACAATGAGCTTTGATATGAACTTTTTATTTCATTCATTCTATTAATATGATAGCTTGTGCATGTTTTGTGCAGTTTGATTAATAGATGTAAAAGTTTACTATCATCAATTTTTGAATTTCAAAGAAAGCAAAAGCTGAATGATACATTTATCATATGAAACTTGTGAATTATTCATGTATTGATTTATGCATCTGTTAATAACTTTTTAGACTGTTGAGATGAATATTGATGAGAATGAATGAACGAGAGAGTCTTATTGAGTTTTTTTTTTGTTAATAATAATTAAATAATTATCAATCTTTTTACTTCATTTTATGCATACTTCAAATCTTTCATAATGATGTTAACAGCTTGCTTTTAAACTTGATGAAATGTTTGCAATGAAAGAATCTTAATAAAATCTTGCAGTTATCAAGATAATCTGATGATTCTCAGATATTTTCTGAAGCTTCAAAGTTCTTTTAGTTAAACAGATATTGCAACTGATCATTCTGCATGCAATTATTCAGTATGTCATCAATCTTTCAGCTATCATGTATTTCTTTCTCTAGCTCAAGATTCTTTATCAGCAATTTATTCAATTTTTTTTTTCTTAAGCAGAAAGATTTCAGCAGATTGACATTGAATATTGAATGTATACACATCTTTGAAGACAGTTTCAGATGATAGATTTGTCTGCTCAGACACTTCAGAATTTTATACAATTCATATTTTTTAACTTCAAGTTTCTTGAAAAACTTCTTGATTCAAATGTTCTTGATGTTCAATCACATCAACTGATTAACAAAATATGTTTTAACAAAGTATCTTTTATCATGCTGAATCACGTAGTTGATATTTATCTTTGCTAGTTTGTAATAAAGATTTTCATGCAGTCTTTTCATTTTTATTATGTAGTTCATGATTGATTTTGATTTTTTTTGAGTGATTCTTGATGCTGAACTTCATTCTTGAGTATTTTTTTATGATTGCAAAAAATGATGTTATTGATGTTGCAATGTAAATGCTGTTATTGTAGAAGAACTCGATCATGACAAGAAGATGAATTCAATCATTCTGAACATCATTGCAGTATGCTTGAAAATAAGTCTTAAGAATTTGATTTTGTCTTTCAATTTGATTATCAATGCAAAAATGAAATAAAATGCTAAGTTTTCACTTGATCAAAAGATGATAGCACAGCAACGTTCAAAAGTGCAATGTAAATATGAAGTTTTTGTCAGAAATTATATCATCAAAAATCTTATGATATCAAACTACTTTGTCAAGAAAGAGATCAATCAGATTGAAAACAATCATTGTTTTTCAAGTAGAAATGTAATGCATCATCTTGAAAAAATGATCAACTACAATCATGATGCTGTTGTAAAAGACATCTGAGATGTTTATGCTGTCAAAAAGATCAATGATGAAGTTTATTATGATGCTTTTTCATATTTTTCAAGAAATAAACAAATTATTCAGAAGTTCTCAGATTCTGTGATGTAATGTCTTATGTTACTGACATGATTTACAAATCTTGCAGTATTTCTTAATGTTTTTATTTGTAAATGATCAGTTGAAAATTCATCAAACAAGCTTTAAACATTTTTGAAAGTCAAGATGTTCTGCAAGAAAGTTATCATGATGTCATTTTATAACTTCTGTTCTAAATTCATTTTATGCAGAAATGTAAATGAATTCTTGAAATATCATGATATCATCTATGATTTTCTTCAATCAGTTGATCATAAAGATGCTGAAGTCAATCTCAGTATCATGCGTGCTTGAACTTTTCTTTTTCATTAATTTTCATACTGTGATAATGAAATAATTCACTTTCTGCTGTTTGCAGATCAGTTGAATCAGATTCTTGAAAAATTAGCTTGCAAAGTCAACAAAGCTTAAAATCATAATGTCATTTTATATCAATTTTGAATTGAAGCATTTATGAATTCTTGCGCTCTTCAAGACTGCATCATCTGTCTCATTTAACTTATTCTGAATTGCAATTGAACAACTTTCTGATGCATTCATCTTCTTTCTTCTGATTAAAGCTTTTCTTTCTTCAGCAAAATGATACATAATTGAACTTTCACTCTGACTCATGATCAAATCTTCATTTTCTTCAGCAGAACAACACATAATTGAACTCATTCACTGATTCATGATCAAATCTTCACTCTCTTTAACAGAACAACACATAGTTGAATTCATTCATTGATTCATGATCAAATCTTCACTTTCATCAACAGAATAATATATAATTGAATCTTTGCTCTGACTTATGATCAAATCTTCATTCTCTTCAGCAGAACGACACATAGTTGAACTCTTGCTCTGATTCATGATCAAATCTTCATTCTTTTTAGCAGAGAAATATGCTCTTCCGCATTTTCATTTCATTTGAATGATGTTTCTCTCAGTTTCAGCAACAGTGATAAATGTTAACTTGATGTTCTCATGAAAACAGATGTTCTTTTTAATCTCAATAACAGTAATGAATGTTGACTCAATATTCTTACGAAGACAGATGTTTTTCTGATGAGAAATAATAATATTTTAAAATCATCATTAAGACTTTTCATCAGCAGTTGAGAATTTCTTCAAAGTTTGAACTTCTTTGATTTTTCTTGCAAACGCTGATAAATTAATGATCTTCTGAAATGATTTGATGATTATTTTCTTATGATTCTTGATGCTCAGAATCTTGAACTGTTGAATGAAGATGACAAAAGTTAACATTGATTGACTCAAGAAATTTTTGAAAAGTTCTTTTATATATGTTAAATCATGATTGAATTTTCTCTCATCTACATTGAAATATTTTTCATAGTCAAATCTTCTTGATGAATCATTAATGAAATTGTTCACTTTCTTTTGATAGAAAATCTTGAAGTTGTATGCAATAAGCTTGTTGATTTACTTTATTTATCTGTGAGAAAGCTTGATTGTTATCATAAAGTATCAAAGATTTGCATGATTATTGATTACATTTATTTGATGTCAAGCTTCTTCTAAATAATGTCTTCAATGATTCATGCTTTCGATGATCATTAACATTTTCTGATCATGTGCATCATAGTTTCATTCAATTGATTATCACTTTCTCGATCAGATGATTATTGAATGTCAATGTAGATTCTTGAGTGTAATTTTTGTTTATTGAAACATCATCATTTCTTTTGCAAATTCAGAGACATTCATCTTCAGTTTTATGACTTTTGCAAAATTGAAGTGCTGAAAAACAACATTTTAAGCAAAGATAATTTTCAGCTTTTAAAAGACATTTTGAACATTATCAATGAATTCAATTTGCTTCATCTGATTTCTGAAAATGCATTTCTTCTTTGCATTAGAAAAGAAATCTGTTTTGAGATGATTAATCAAGAATGAGATTATATTTGAATAATTCTTTATGAATTAATGATAGAAGTTGACAAAGTCAAGAAACATTTGAATTTCTTTCATCATTTTCAATTGTGATTAATCTTGAATGATTTGCATTCAATTCTTCTTCATTGAAATTTCTTTTTTTCCACTTTATATTCTAGAAAGAATAGTTTCTTCTTGAAGAATTCACATTTGAAGAGCTTGATGTACAGCTTTAAAATCTGCAGTTTTTCAAGAATTTATTGTACATGTTGAACATGCTTCTTGCAAGTTTTGCTGAATATCAAAATGTCATTCAGATAGATGAAACAGATGATGTCAAGAAATTTGAACATAATCTGATTCATATAAATCTGAAAGAAAGTTGATGCATTGATGAGATTAAAGAACATCATGAGATACTTATATAAATCAAATCTTGTATGAAATGTTGTTTTTCATTCATCTTCTTTCTATATACAAAGTTTGTTGAACACATTCTTGATATCAAGCTTAATAAAGAACTTGATGTCTGCAAGATGATTTAAAGCTTTATTGATCAGCAAAAGAGAACATCTATTTTTAAGAATGATGATGTTGAGTTTTTGATAATTAATGCATGATCATAATGTTTCATTTTTTTTGAATGTAAAAAGCATAAACATTTCAACTGAGAAAATAAAGTATTATATCATGTTTGCTTAAAGTTGTTTCTTGATATAAGACTTCTGTGTAATAAGTTCAACTGCAAAAAGATTGTACAAGAGATTTCAAGAAATGATATGTTCTTTCTTGATGTAAATGACGTGATCATGAAAATCATGAGTTGAAAGAATCTTAGTCTTTTGAGTGAAGAGATTCATGAAATTCTTGAACTCTTTCAGAACAATTAAAGAATTCTCAATTATGATATTTTCATGCTGTGCAAATCAAGAATTCTTCTTTGTCATTGAAAGACTTAGAGAATCATACAGAGTATTTAAAAGTGAGTGAACATATATTCTCATATGCTGTTGTTCAAAATCTTAAAGTGATTAATCATTCAAATCTTCTCATTTCTTCTGATGATTACATTTGCAAAGAAACTTGAATGTGACTTTTTTCACAAAGTTTGACTTATGAATATTGCATGCAAAGAGACTTGATGCAAGTCTTGCTTAATGAAATGTTTTATAACATGAATTTGAAATTGACTTTCGATGAAATTTTCTTTTTCTTTCATTCTGAGCATACAAAATTCTTCATTGTAAACATCAATGAACAAATTCATGAATAAAATTATATTTTTCAAAGAATGAAAGATTTAACATGAGATCTTCAAGAGTGTATTCAGCAATGATAAAAGTTTTCAGAATATATGAATCATTATCATTGAAGTTCTGAATGATCAGATTAAGCATTATTGTTTCATGCAATTGCATTGATTTATCATTGAAGAAGATTTCTTTGAATTTTCATGAATGAATATTCTTGATCTTATTTAAATGTTTCATGAGACTGTGATGAACTATGTTCAACATACATTTCATATTCATCATAATTTAAGTTTCAATAAAACTAGAACAACTTGACTTGATCTTGATTCTGAGAATAAACAATGTCATCAACGAGTTCAAATTTTCTGACATCATCAACGCATTCAGTTTAACAGACAGTTGATTGATTGAATTGACTCACTGAATTTTATACTTTGCAATTGCTTTCATTGCTTTAACAGTCAATAAATGAAAGAAATTTATTGAATTAAATCTTTTTTTAAAACATCAACAATTGAAATATTGTTTGAAACAGAGAAAACTTCTGAAAAAATAAATCATGAATTTAAACAATTTGCTTTTACATGATCTTTGAACTTGCATCTGATGCATGTTTCTTCATTGACGTGATGAAGTTTTTTCTTTTAAAAGACTGTTTCTTTCATTCTCAAGTCTCATTGTTTTTGTTAATCATCAGAATATTTTGCTTTTTCTTGATTATCACTTTTCTGCTGATTCTTCTTGTATGATTGATTCTTGAATGATGAGTTTATCTTAAAATGTTGATTTTGCTGCATTTCATTTGATGCATGCTGAATGTTGATATACTTCATCAATTTTCAACAAGACATTTTGCTTCATTGAGTAGAAGTTAATACTGTCAACTTGACTTTATTGAGAAAAAGTAGTTCATTCAGAAATCTGAATAAGAGAACTTTCTTGAATTTCATGATTTCAACATGATTTTGAAAATGTGTCTTGTTGAGTTTCAGAAAAAACAACACACAAGTTTGATCACTTCTTTTTATAATAATATTTCACATATTATTTACTTAATTTTGAAGTAATTCTGCATCAAGCAAACACTTCTGAAGAGTTTCAAGAAACTTTGTTCAAGTAATTCTGTGATCTTTCTTCTTGATTGTTTTCTTCGTTTGTTGAAAATAGTATATCATCATGACTTTTACATATTCAATAGCATAGTTAAATTTATCATCATTTTTAACATAGTTCATCTTAACGAAGTTCAACTTCAGTTTTTGAAGAAACAACTTTAAATTCTTGTCAATGATAAATTCATACTTTTTCTTGTTTGAAAACTTCTTTGAAAAAGTAATTTTAAAAATGACTGCTCTCTTTTTAAAAGAATTCTCATTGAAAGAACTCTTTACAACTTTAATGATGATTCTCTTGCAAAACTTCAAGTCAGAGCAATTGAATACATGACTTCATTACATTGAAAAATATTCAGAGTTTGATGTGCTGAAAGTTCACTTCAGATTCTTCAGCAGAATAGCATTTTCAACAAAAAGCACTTCATGTTGAGCATACATCTTCAAGTAATTCTGCTGTTTTTGCAAAGCTTTCACGTCATCAATGATGAACTGAAACTCAGTAAAAGTAATGAAAGAAAATTCACGTTCAACAACTTTCATTCTGATCTGAAGCATTGTGCATTATCTTTCTTCTTTTTTCACATCAGCGCAAATGCTTTCAATTTTCTCATTTGATATTATATAACATCAAGTCTTCAATAAACTTTCTACAATAATGTTTATGTAATCTGAGAAAGAATGAAACAATGAAGTCATGATGTTCATGATGATTGCTTAATGCTGATTAAAAATCATCATTGAGTTCAAGTGTTGTTTCTTCATGTGATCATTGAAAGTTGAGACAGATGAAATGATTTCAGATTCTGTGAGAATGACAGAGATGAAAGAAGTGACATTCTTGAAAAGCATGTAAATGAAGTTCTTGAAAAGTGAGACTTCAACATCAAGAAAGATCATAACTTGATCAGAAACTTCAAAGAATGAAATATTAATTTTTTCAACATTAAAATTTGTGACATCAATGATGATGACTGCTTGAATGAAAAAAAAGAAAGTTTTAAGAATGAAAAGAGCTTGAAACTTGCTTTGAAGATTGAGTGTCATGTTAAAGAAATTTTATTTAAAAAAAAAAATTTCTGCAATGCTTTTCATTTTGAGTTCAATTGTTGATGCATCAAAAAGATCAACAACAATATTAATTTATCTTTGATCATATAAACTATTGTTTCTGCAATAAAGAAAAGTGTTAAAATTGTGAGTAACTAAAAAATTGTTCAACTTCATTAAAGAATGCATGCATAGATAATAGAATCAAATTCAATAAATAGTTTAGTAAAACTAATAATATGAGAAATTAACATTAAGCTATGAAGTACAGAAATGAATCATTCTTTATATAATTAAAAGATTTGATCAAAGCATTATTGATAAATCAAATGAGAATCTATGAAATTGCATGCAATTTATGCAGAAATCTTCGAAAATCAACAATAACATTGAAGAATATCATTTTTTGATAAAATTCTGATTCTCATAAATCTAGAATTGAACATCTTCAAGAATCAATGATGATTTTTGCAACTTATGTAAGTTTCTAAAAAATTGACAGTGTCGAGAGATAGAATAGTGATGTAATATAGAGAGCTTCGAAATCAACAGAATGAGCATGAACACATGCAATGATGAATCTAGTAGATAGATAGATCTAGAAGATAGACTAGATACAGATGACTAGATAAATAGATAGATAGATAGATATGTCTCTATGTAGATGCTCTCGTCTAGAAAAAAGATCAAAAGATGAGTAAAAAGAATGAAGAAGAAAACTTCGCTTGAGAAACCTCTATAAATGATAGTCAATATTCTCATGAACTCTGAAGATGCAGCTGAGTCATGCTCGAAAAACCTCTATCAATAGTAGTCAATGTTCTCATGAATTTTGAAGATGCGACTCAATAGCTCTGCTCGAGAAATCTTTATGAATGATAGTCTATATTCTCATGAATTCTGAAGATGCGATCGAATCAATGCTGTTTCATGAGTCATCGAGAAGTGAGACTTCGTCTCACGACAACAGTAGCATTGAAGAATGTCATTCTTTGATGAAATTCTGATTTTCATAGATTTAAATTCTGATGTTCTCTGCAACTCATGTAGAGTTTTTAAAAAGTCAACAGTAGCATTCATGTTTATTCTCTGATGAATTCTGATTCTCATAAATCTAGATTCTGATATTTTTCTTCTTCTCATCATACTCATTCTTATTCTCAATCATATCTGCATCATCATTTTTCTTGCTAAATTTCATCTTCTTGTCATCATAATCAATTTCAATGATATCATCAAACTGATCATTTATTGAATCTAATAATTTAACTATCTTTCTATCAATCATGTTTTTTTTACTCAAGAATGTACTCATAAATTTATCAAATTCTTGTATGACATCTGAATCATTCATTGTCTTCAAGTCATTCAATTCTTCATAATGTAAAATTCGTTGCTGAATTAATTCAATGATAGATATTATGTATTTCAAAATATTCATTTCAAGTTCATCTTGTGATGCAATAGTTTAATTCATACATTAGTCTTGTCTTTGACATCAAACACAGTATATATATTGACAGTAGAAGTAGTATTGAACGTTGTCTTCATGATTATTGCTTCAAGATTCACTTGCTTCACAATTTTCTTCTTTCTCATCTTTTTCATCAAATTTATTTCAAAGCATTAAGTTATTATAGCATCAGCTTTTGAAACACATATATATTACTCAAATGCATTATCATGTAGTTTCTTTTTCATTCAATCATCTGTAATCATATCTTGCATATTGCTCTTCATGTTCATCTGCTTCTCTTTCAAGACTTTCTGATATATATTGATGATTCTCAGCTTTGTCAATTGTTTATGAAGAGTGACTTGATTGACATTCTGCTTAATATAAAGAGTTTTTTGATTTTCATTTCATTCAACGACTTAATTTCTACTTGCAATGAATTGTAACTTGATAAATAGATTGAACATTCTGCAATCTTGATTAGTCTCAATGATAATGCATATAAATAATGCATAACAATCTTTTTATTTAATAATGATGTTGAAGTGCTTTGTTCTAATCACAATAAATGAATTCAATAAAGAGATGTAAGATGTAAACAACATTAAAGTTAAAATATATGTGAAATGTTAATAAATTAAAGTTAAAGCTGAATTTTGAAATTCATTCATCATTTTAAAGCTGCGATCATCATAATCATCATCTCAATAATGCAATCAACACATTCATCATAATAGTGATACAATTAACACATTCATCATAAAAGTGATACTATTAACACAGTTTATTCAATCATCATTTCTTGTTAACATCATACTTCACTTTGCTCTTACTTTACTCAATTATTGCAATTTTTTACTCAATTATCACAACTTTTCAAATCATGATTGAATAATCTACATTATATTCATGACACGTTGCAAGCAGACAAATAATGCATTTAAATAATGCATTTCTTGTTATGCATTGCTGACAGACTTAATTTAGAATTACAGTCAAATGAAGATACATCACATAATGATTTGAAGAAGTTAACTCATAATGATAAATATTCATTATATTGATTTGAAAAAGAATTAAGACAAGATCATAAAATCATGTCTGAAAGCAAAATCTTGCTTGAAAGCAAGATAAATAAAATTGAGAAGATAATGCAAATAAATAATGCATCAAGCAATCAACAGCTAATTTATTGCGACAGACAAAGAGAAAATAAAAGTTAGAAATCATCGTTCTTCAAGAAATTCATCGTTATCAAAAAGATGCAAATTTATTAATATTTAAGATCTCATTCAAAAGATTAGTATAAAAAATTCTTCAGAATGAGACTGATATGAATCAACTTAATCAGAAAATGAGCGATGAGAATTACAGAATTCAAACTTCAACTCTGCTTGTTTTTCAGAAAGTTACAGAAGCATTTCTATGTAAATTTCTTGTCAGTAAATGCATTACTCATTTGCATTATTCTTGATATTTTACAACACTTACTGATATCATGCTTTACATATGCAGATAGTAATCTTTTTGCTATTCATGTCAAGCAAGTAATTCTTCATCAGAAAGATTTGATATTCATGAAGACTTTAATGTGCAATCTTGAAATTCAGTTGAATCATGAATAGAAATAGCATTCACAATAACTTGATCAAATCAAGCTATTTAACATAGCAATACACTCTATGAACTGCATTATCTTTTTGCATTATCTCATAAGTGTATTATCATATTACATACATTGACAATGTAAAAACAACTTCAAATGAAATGATATTGAACATTTAAACATTAATAAAATGTAAAACATTCTGCAAATCTGTTTTGAAAGAATCATCAGATTCATCAATTGCATTATCTTCATCTTTTTCTCTGCAATAAATATTTCATGCTTTGATGATAGTCTTTTCAGAATTCAAGTTCATGATATGATTATAATACTTAAGAAGCATTATTTATTCAACTGATTCTAAAGTCATTTATGATTGATTTCATCAATAAACTCTTCTTGCAAGACTGAATATTCTTTCAATATTTACAAAGAATATTGAACATGAAAGAACATTCTTAATCATTTGAGTCAATCTTGAATAGTTCAAGACGTTGTCTCTTCAATACTTTCATATTGAAGATTTCTTGACAATAGCATTAATGCAAAAATATCAATCATCTTCACTAATAGATATGAAGCAACGTTAAGTTCTTTGAAGAAGAATTCATGTAATCATCACAACAAATTATAACATTGTTAACAAATGATTAATTGCATTATCATATTGCATTATCTGATCAACATCGCTAGTCACTTGCACTTCAACTTCTGATGTTGTAGTTGTCAGGACCGTGCCTAGATGATACAACCAATGGAGGTCAGGGTTGATAGTGCTTGATCTTTAGAGGTAGCTATAACTGAATATTAAGAATACAGAAGAAGGTTGGTACAAAAGCTTCTATTTATG